>Ga0183099_1000062_pt1 | contig 120614 bp, 109 predicted proteins | sample Biomet1_FD_127788 | JGI IMG/M metagenome (GOLD analysis project Ga0183099, IMG submission 127788) | Microbial communities from bioreactor (seeded with anoxic lake sediment) at LBNL, California, USA - Biofuel metagenome 1 | ecosystem: Engineered > Bioreactor > Anaerobic > Unclassified ...
AAAACGCGTCGTGCACATGAGAAGCTGCAAGATCCACAAATTATGATTTTAACGACAAAATCGGGTGTGCGCATCGATGTAGAAGCCTTTGTCTGCTGTAACTATGGGTATGATATAAAATGTGAAGTTTGTTGTGAAGATGCGATCTTGAATTTGCCGGAACCATCCAATGCAACAATTCGTACAAACGCATCGCGTATCGCTCCGATTTGCAACGACTGGTCTGAACGATTTGTTGATGCTTATAATATAGAAATTCAAGAATGGATCAACGCGTGCAAGGCTGGCAGAGTCGATGGACCGAGCTCATGGGATGGTTATGCGGGGCAGGTCACTGCGCGGCGGCATCAAAAGCTCGCGACAGTCAGTCTGTTGTCAAAATCGAACTTGAGAAATGTCCGGCTTTTTATTTGAAACGTAAGTAATCGCAAAGAATGCCTCCCTCATAGGCTTCTTAATACAGAAGCCTTTTTTTATAAATAAGATGGCTGTTGTGCAGCTTGTTTTGCAGATATAATATGTTTTTTTTGCTGTTTAAAAACTGTTCAAATTGATGAATTTTGGAGGAATGAAAATGAAACTATCAATCTGTACCGATGTTTTTGGCAAGATTCCTTTTACGGAAATGCTTGATAAAGTCAAGAACTATGGAATTGATGCAATTGAGCTGACGACTGGCGGTTGGGGGGCTGTTTTTTTGTCCCGTCCGCGGAAGCGCTCCTTAAGAACCCACGAGAATTGGCGGCTTTTCAAGAAGGAATCGACAAGCGCGGCATGCAAATTTCTGCTTTGAACTGTTCAGGCAATCCGTTGATCGATACCCCGATGGGACGAGAACATAGCAAAACTATTTATGACACGGTAGTTCTTGCCAGTAAACTCGGCGTCAAGACAATTGTGACAATGTCTGGATTGCCTGCGGGTGCTCCGGGAGATAAGACACCGAACTGGATCACATCGACGATTTCCTGGCCGGATTTTGCCGGTAAAAATTACATGGCAGATGCGGTCAATTATCAATGGGCTGTTGCAGCTAAATGGTGGAAAGAATTTACTCAGTTTGCTAAAGAACATGGAATCGAGAAGATTGCCATTGAAGAATTTCCCTGCCAGTTGGTTCATAATGTACGGACTTTGCATAAACTCATTGAAGTTGTAGGTCCGGATCTTGAGGATCTCATTGGTATGAATCTGGATCCCTCACACTTGATGGTTCAGGGAGCCGACCCTATTTTGGCAGCGCGTGCTCTAGGACAAAAAATCTTTTATATGCATGGTAAGGACGCGCGTATCGAAAGGCAGTTGTCTGATGTCGATGGCTTGCTTGAAAGTCTGCCAGTCACAGAGTCAGCACGGAGAACTTGGAATTATGTTGCCGTTGGTTGTGGAAAAGATTTGCAGTGGTGGAAAGAATTTTTTTCAGTCGCGCATATGATGGGTTACGACGGATATGTTTCCTTGGAAATGGAAGATCTTACGATGAGTGTCAGTGCAGGTCTAAAGACTTCAATTGATGCGCTCAAAGCGACTAATCAGTCAATAAAGAACAAAGCTGCAGCAAAAGAATTATTTGTCTGCAGCTTTGTTCTTCCTGTCGTGCTTTTTCTTGAAAGAACAGAAAGATTGTTGTAAAATCGATACAGGATTTAACGGCAGAGGAGCACGTGTATGACTGTTATCTATTACAGCAAAAAAGTTTTTTCACCCGGGCCGGAAAAGGATGCCAGACTTCTTTATGTGTGCCGGGCGGACCGAGCACAGACCAGTTTGCCATCAGCGTTTCATTCCCATGAAGAGAATCTCGAGCTTCTTTATGTGCATAAAGGCAAAGGCGTTTTTCGTATCGATAACCAGCTTTACCATGTGTCAGCTGGAGATCTTGTGATCTATAACAGTGGGGTTATACACGATGAATGTGCAGACCCAGAAGCTGGCATGTGGTTTTATAACTGCGGGGTCAAGGGGCTTAAGCTGCCGGGGTTAAAGGGGAACCATCTGATTGCGGAGGATATTTCGCCGGTGCTGCATTGCGGCTCATTGCAAAAAAGCATGTATGATTTGTTTGTGCAAATGTATGAACAGCTATCGGGAAATGGCAAGGCTGCTGAAATGGCCTGCCAGTATCTTTTGAGCACATTGCTGGTGCAGCTCATGTATCAGGCTGAGTGGAGCGCGAAAATCAAAGAAAATAAAAAAGATAATGTATTTATTGATCTTAAAGCCTATATTGATTCGAACTATGCTGAGGATATCAGCGTGGAGGATTTGAGTCGACGTGTCCATATGAGCACCTCCAATATGACGCATCAGTTTAAAAAACACACAGGATTTTCTCCCATCCAATACATTATTCGCCGGCGCATCGGCAAAGCGCAAGCCATGTTGATCAGCTCAGACAAGAGCATAACGGAGATCAGTGCAAGCATAGGCTATGATAATATCAGTTATTTCAACAATCAGTTCAAAAAAATCGTCGGCATGGCACCGCAAAATTATCGCAAATACCGGGTCGGTGATAATCAGTATAAACGCTTGAATCAACTTTGTGAGCTTTGGGAACATTTTTAAAGGCAAGAAACATTTTACAGATCTATACGCTGTAAAATGTTTCTTTTTTTGTTATTTTGCAGAAAAGTGCAAATACATCTTCAAGGCAGTTCGTTTTTGCTTTGAATTCAACAGAAAAGAGAAAGCGGTTTTCTCGAAATCAACGTATAATGAACTCATCAGCCCGGGTAAGTTGATACAAACCATGAAATCAATAAAAGGAGCATCAGACAATGAAATTAAGCATAAACGAAGCTACCGCCTTAGAAAAATCAAATTTAATCAAAGATTTAGAACTTTGCGAAAAACATGGCTATGACTATATTGAAATAAGGACAATGGATTGCCTGCAAGATTACTTAAAAGAACATACCATTGAAGATTTGGCAAAGTACTTTGCCGAGCACCATGTAAAGCCATTAGCCTTTAATACATTATGCTTCTTCAATAATCGTACTCCAGAAGATTATAAGAAAATTCTCGATGAGCTTCGCCAAATGTGCGAATGGGGTAAAGTAATTGGTTGTAAGACCGTAATCACCGTGCCAACGGTAGATTTAAAGAAAGTCACTTATGAAGAAATTCGTAAATCAGCAGTTGCTTGCCTGCGAGAAATGGGTGATATTGCCGCTCAATATGACATGCGAGTTTCCGTTGAATTCATCGGTCATCCGGCAGCTACCATCAATACGTTTGGACAGGCTTATGCAATCATTGAAGAGGTAAATAAGCCAAATGTCGGAATTACGCTCGACTGTTTCCATTTCCATGGCATGGGATCTAGCATCGCGGATTTAGCAAAAGCGGATGGCGATAAAATCTTTGTTGTTCATTTGAATGATACGGAAGATTTTCCGATTGGATCATTGCTCGATGAAGATCGCATTTGGCCAGGCGATGGCTGCATAGATCTTGATGAAATTCTCCAGACGCTCAAAAAAATCGGCTTTAAACAAGATGTGGTTTCCTTAGAACTCTTCCGTCCAGAATACTATAAGATGGATCCGGATGAAGTATATCGCATTGGCAAAGAAAAATCACTCAAGATCATCAATCGTAATTTTTGATACAGCTTGTAAAGAATTTCACCGCTTATTGGCGAGATAATAGATAATTTTAGGAGGAATTTATAATGACAGTACGTTTTGGAGTAATTGGCTGCGGGGCAATCGGACAGGAACACATCAAGAGAATCACAAATACGTTGTCCGGGGGAACGATTGTAGCCGTAAATGATATCAACGAAGAGAACGCAAAAAAAGTCGTCAGCACGTTGGGGCTTGACGCTAAAGTCTATATCGATGGACATGCACTTGTCGCAGCGGCGGATGTCGATGCAGTTCTCGTGACCTGCTGGGGTCCGGCACATAAAGAATTTGTTCTTTCAGCAGTCAATGCGGGTAAATATGTTTTTTGTGAAAAGCCATTGGCTACTACGGCTGATGATTGCTTGGAAATCGTTGAAGCTGAAATCAAACAGGGCAAGCATCTCGTCCAGGTTGGCTTCATGCGCCGCTTTGATGCAGGTTATGTGGCTCTTAAGCAGGCAATCGATGCCGGTCAAATAGGAGCACCTCTCATGCTTCATGCGGCACATCGCAATCCGGCGGTAGATGATCGTTATACGACAGATATGGCCATCAATGACACGATGATCCACGAAATCGATGTACTGCATTGGCTTTTAGATGATGAATACGCGTCGGTACAAGTCGTATATCCTCGTAAGACAAAGCTTGCTTCGGGACATTTAGCCGATCCACAAATCGTCATGGTAGAAACCAAAAAAGGTGTGCGCATCGATGTTGAGATATTTGTAAATTGCAAATATGGCTATGACATCAAATGTGAAGTTGTCGGTGAAGAAGGCATTGCCTATTTGCCTGAACCAGCAACTGTGCAGGTTAGAAAAGATGCTGCCCTGCAGCGCCCAATTCTGATGGACTGGAAAGATCGCTTCATTGCTGCCTATGATGTTGAGCTGCAAAGCTTTATCGACAACATCAATAAAGGCAAAGCTTTGACAGGTCCGTCTTCCTGGGATGGCTATGCAGCAGCACTTACCGCAGATATTTGCGTAAAAGCGCAGCAGAAACCTGGAGAAATCCTCCCGATTGCCCTTAAGGAATGCCCGGCTTTTTATGCAGCAAAAAATCTGTAAGATTTTTGCCCCCCGTGCAGGCAGATGCCTTTTTCTACACGAAATGAATTCGTGTACATAACTTTATTTGGCCGTCCAAGATGCTCCATGCATTTTGGGCGGCCTTTTTTTGAGGTTCAAATGCGGTGACAGAAGGAGCTTCTCGTTTTTTCGTGAATATTTAAAGAAGTAAAGGGAATTTGATTTCCGCTAAAGAGGGTGTTTGCATGAAGAACTGTGGACGTTTGTTGGCAATGAGTGATATTCATGGAGAGTATGGGGCGATGCAGCTTGTTTTGGCGCAGGCAGGGTATGTGCCAAAGGTGGATCGGCTTATTCTTTTGGGGGATTATATAGATCGTGGACCGGCGGCTTCAGCGGTAGCAGAAAAGATCAGACGCCTTGTTTCGGTGGGGGCGGTTGCTTTGCGGGGGAATCATGAACAGATGATGATCGATGCGATCGGGTCGGATGAATATGATCTTTGGGAGCGCAATGGTGGCAGAGCGACTCGTGCCAGCTATCCATCTGCTGCCAAAATGAGAAGCGATGCAGAATTTTTCAATACTTTGCCATTATATTATGAAACAGATGAAAATATTTTTGTTCATGCAGGGCTGCGCCCGGGTGTGCCTGTCGAAAAACAGGATGCAAACAGCCTCCTGTGGTCACGTCCTAGGGCTTTTGATGAATATGAGGGGAAGACACTGGTGGTTGGGCATACGCCGACGCAAACGATCGTCAGTAGGGGCTGGCAAGCGCCGCTTTGCCGCGGCAATGTTATTTTCATTGATACCGGTATGGGCTACAATTGTCGTCTCACTTTGCTTGATTTGACGCAAAATATCTATTGGCAGGCTTGTGCCCACGATATTCCCGCAGGGACGTGGCCGCAAAAACTCAAGACTTTGCCATGAAATACAAAAATCCCCGGAAAGATTCCGGGGATTTTTGTATTTCATGTATAAGATTATAGGGTAGGTGATTTAAATTATAGTTTGTATTGTGCGCGAATTTCTGCCAAAGTGACGGGGCGATGCTCTTCTACTGATTTTTTTGCTGCCAGGCCGATTAGAACAGGTTCTAATCCGTCTTTTGCATTCACTTTGGTTGGTGTGTCCTGAACGATGGCTTCGACAAAGGCGTCAATTTCAGCAGCATAAGCCTGCATATAGCGTTCAAGGAAGAAGAACAAAGGCTTTTCTTGTACGACGCCATCTTTTCCACTGAATACTGTTGTAGAAGCGGAGTCGTTGGCTATGGCGACAGCGCCTTTTGTGCCGAACACTTCAGCTCGTTGGTCATAGCCGTAGCAAGCCTGGCGGCAGTTGTCAATAACAGCTGTGGCACCGTTATCGAGTTTTAAGGTAATAATGGCTGTGTCTATGTCACCGGCTTGGCCGATAGCTGGATCGACTGTAACTGAACCGGCGGCATAGACTTCTTCGACTTCTGCCCCGGATAGATAACGGACCATATCAAAGTCATGGATGGTCATGTCGAGAAAGATGCCACCGGAGATCTTGACGTAGTCAATCGATGGTGGTTCTGGATCGCGGGATGTGATTTTTATGATTTGCTGTTGACCGACTTTGCCTTCTGCTACTGCTTTTTGCACAGCGGCGAAATTGTGATCGAAGCGGCGGTTAAAGCCGACTTGATATTTTTTGCCGGAAGCATCAACGGCTTGCAGGACTTCTTTTATTTTGTCGACGCTGTGGTCGATTGGTTTTTCGCAGAATACATGCTTGCCAGCTTTTAGGGCTTCTAGCGAGATTGGTGAATGTTGGTCCGTTGAAGCACAGATGAGAACTGCTTCGATGGCAGGATCAGCCAAGATTTGCTTATAATCTGTGTACATTTCACTGATGCCAAGTGACTGGGCCCAAGCTTTGCCATTGTCATTTAAGAATGGATCTGCGACTGCTTTTACGCGCGCATTTTTAACGTATTTTGTGATGCTTTCGCCATGGACGCGGCCGATACGGCCAATTCCGATAATACCTACATTGATCATTTTTATTCCGCCTTTCGTTTCTGTTATATTTTGCTGGAATTTACTCGCTTTTTTTGGTAATATAATAATAATATAACTATGTAAATGGTAATGTTATTATTACATTTTGTGTATGTTTTACTATGTCTTTATTATAAGCCATAGATGAAAAGGCTACCTCTACTATGTTGCTTTTTTGGTGGCAGGAAAGCCTGGATTTTATGAGGGATTGCTTGAAGGAAAGCGAAGTACTCTAAATTATTGCTATGTTGCGAATGTTTTGTCTATGTATTATTGTGGTGAAGGAGTTTTTGCTATGGTACAGTATTTTGTCAAAGATCAAGACGCAAAGGGAGATAATGTAGATTTATCCGTGCGGCTTTCATATGTGTGCAAGGTCGACCGTGAACATTCGCGGATTCCGCGAGCGATGCATTTGCATCGTGATGAGACCGAAGTTGTGCTGGTTGCTGAGGGCAGTGGGCTGTATAATATAAATAATCGTGAATATCATGCGAAAAAGGGAGATTTGCTTTTTTTTAATGCGGGAATCTTACATGATGAAATAGCGGCGGAAGAGTCGGGGCTGGTTACGTATTGTATCGGTCTTAAGACTTCTGAGGGAATCAAGCGCGAGAACTGGACGCTGCTGCCGGAAAATATAAGTCCTTTACTGCATTTAGGGGAAGATTTTCCTATGGTCTTGCAGCTGTTTGGCTTGTTGTTTGAATCTGTAAAACAAGTAGACCCCTATTTTGTCGTGGAACACCTTATGCAAGCGTTTTTGTATAAAATGGATGTTTGCATGAAAACCCATCAAGTAAGATTGGATTCCGTCGATTATAACTTGGGCCTTCGGATAAAAAATTATATCGATGCACATTATATGGAACCGCTGAGCTTGCGAAAAATGGCGGAGGCATTGCGCATCAATGAATATTATCTGGCACATACCTTTAAAGAAATCATAGGCTATTCGCCTATGCAGTATGTGATTCGACGGCGAATCGGCGAAGCACAAAATTTATTGATTAATACGAGTGAAAATATAACGAAAATTGCCTTGCAGCTTGGCTATAATAATTCAAATTATTTCCAGATGGTTTTCAATACGATGGTTGGCATGTCACCTGGGCGGTATCGAAAATCTTGGGTCAAGGATCAAACTGCGGCTGGCAAATGACAGCGCAGCCACGGTCCGGTCTCCATAAACGCAAGATTGTGGTGATTTTTGGGAAAAACAATGGTTTTTGGCAGTTATTTGAACAACTTTGCTATAGAATAAATGGGGAAAGCTCTATATAATAACGTATATGGATGAAACTTGCCCCAATATAGCTGGGTTCTTTAAAAAAGAAAATAGCTATTTTATATTTTGGAGATAGGTTGTTCGCTTAGAACAAAATTCTCCCTCATCAGAATGGCTGTATGCCATTCTATTTTTTTGTGTGCTAAAGACGACATGGGTCTTCTCGCGTATGTTCGTGTCAAAAATGCGGCAAGTGGATTAAGGATGGGATAAGATGATACAATGTTTTGCGGAAAAGGATTTTCTGATAAGCTTTGTGGATGACAAGAGGCCGCAGCTTTTATCGGCGAGTAAGATCGATGAGGGCTATATGGTGCATCCTCGGATTTTACATAAACATGAAGACTGTCTGGAAATTTTGCTCGTGCGAAGTGGCAGTGGGGTCTATATACTCGATGAGAAGCAATATGCGATTGAAAAAGGGGATTTGATTATCTGCAATCAAGGCGTACTGCACGACGAGGCTCCGGAAAAAAGCAATAAGCTCAATATATATGGGTGCGCCGTGGGTAATGTGCATTTAACCGGATTGCCGGCCAATTGTCTCGTGCGGCCGCGCAATTATCCGATTGTAAAAACAGCGGAAATGTTCGATGTCGTCAAGGATTTGATGTCGACGATTTATTTTCTTCTTGCTGCCAATAAGGAAATTTCAACAGAAGCGTGTTCGTATATGACAATGGGGTTGGTGAGTCTGGTCGCAAAAATCATCGAAAGGCGAAAGCCTGATGAGCGCTTTGATACGCAGGACATGGATGGTTTGCAGATTTTGCGTATTAAGCAGTATATCAATGCCAACTACGATGAGGCGCTTACCTTAAAGCGTTTAGGGGAGGCTCTTCATTTGAGCCCTTATTATCTGGCGCACGTATTTAAAGACAAGACGGGGTATTCACCAGCTCAGTATATTATGCGCCGGCGTTTAGGAGAAGCGCAGACCATGCTGATTTCGACGGATTATTCTATAACCAAGATCGCCAATATTGTCGGCTATGGAAACCCCAATCATTTTGATGTACTGTTTACGAAATATGTGGGAATGTCGCCGTCAAAGTATCGAAAAACCTATGTACAAAAATAAAAAATGTAAAACATACAAAAAAGCACCCCGAAATGGAGTGCTTTTTTTGTATGTTTTATTTGGCCCGGATCTGTGTGTAAAGGTTGATGATTTCCGAGGTCATTTCTTTCATTACCATGCCGGTCATGACATAATCCTGCGCATGGGCAATCAAGACGTTGAACGGGTCTTTCAATGTGCCATCTGCTTCTTTTTTCAAAAGCTCATCTGTTTGGAGGCGATGTGCTTTTAAAAGGTGTTCATCCGCTTCTTTAACGAGTTCTTCGGCTTCGCCGAAATCGCCCTTTCTGGCGCATTTCAATGCTTTTGCTAAGGCGGCTCTGCCGTCGCCAGCTAGTGAAATGATGGAAAATGCAGTTTCTTCTGTATGGGACATAATCAACTCTCCTTTTTGCAACTATTATATGAAAAAGTACTGGCATAAAAATATGCAAATCCTTTTATCCGGAAGTGAAATCACTGGATCATTGGTGATGGAGTTCCTGTTCGATGCGCTTGCGTGCTTCTACTGCTTGCCTTGCCATTTTTTCAGGATAGCCAAAGAGGGAGACGCAAGCAATCGATTCGCCGCCGACTTTGAAGCTGCGGTTGGCAAAATCCATGGATTTTAGTTTATCGAACATGGCTGGAAAATCGACTTCGCCTTCGCCCAGGCCAAGATGCTGATGAATGGTGGCATCGACACCCGGTGGATTTACGATGTAACGGCAATCGATAGTCTGGTTCATTGTATCGGCAAACAGGACATGTGAAAGATCGTCTCCGGCATAATCGAGCATGCCCTTGACGTCGCCTTTGCCTTTGTCGTAAAAGAAGGTGTGAGCAGCGCAGTATAGATATTTGAGGTTTTCACTGCGCAGGGATTTTACCAGATCCGCTGTTTCATTGCCATTTTCGCAAAAGTCGTAGGGATGGGACTGTATTTCGATGCGAATGCCTTCGCGCTCGGCAATCGGCAGAAGTTCTTCCATTGAGCGGTACCACATGCCTTCGCATATTTCAGGCTGATGTGGATCGCCGGATAATTCGGTGTTGATAACCGGTACGTTCATATCTACGGCGATTTCAATCATGCGCTTCCAGTTTTTTACTGCCATTTCTCGTTGTTCTTCTGTAGGTCCGGACCAACGATATACAACGATGAAGGACGAGATTTCAACACCGGTCTCTTTTAAAGCTTTTTTATATTCTGCTTCACATTCCTTGCTGAATTTTGGATGCTTGTAGAAGGGATTGATGCGAGGATGAGGTGACTGCTCGATATATTTATAGCCCCAATTCGATACGGTATGGACCATATCGGTGATGCTCATCTGTTTTGCCAATACATCGACGTCAAATGCGAGTTTCATAGTAACTGCCCCTTTAAAATATTATTTGATTAAATAATGATGATATAATGAATACTTAATGGTGACTTCTTGAATATAAATTATCATCTTTCCGGGCGTTTGTCAACGATTCTTTCAGTATTTTCGGTTAATTCATACGAATAATTTATTGAAATCTTCCGGAGGCCTGTTATTGCGTACTAAAAAAGCCCAAAGCCGAAAGGGCTCTGGGCACATGATAGGGTTGAAAGAGTTTCAATCCATGAATTCGATTTTGCAATTGTCCAGTGACTTGATACGGGCCAAGGAATAGAGCGGATAGCCGGCATCAAGGACTTTTTGATAGCCTTGTTGAAAGGATTTTTCAATGACGATACCGATGCCGGCCACGGTGGCGCCAGCTTCTTTGACCAAACGGGCCAATCCAAGAGCGGAATCGCCATTTGCTAAAAAGTCGTCGATGATCAATACGTTTTCATTGGCTGGAAGAAACTTCTTGGGAACCAGTACCATGTTTTTTTCTTTTTTTGTATAAGAATAAATTTCGGTGCTGAAAATTTCTTCGGTCATCAAAATGGATTTTTTCTTTCGGGCAAAGACGAGCGGAACGCCTAGTTTCAATGCAGTTGTGAGGCCAATCGCAATGCCGGATGCTTCAATTGTGAGCACACGGTCAATATGGCTTTCGGCAAAATGTGCGGCAAAATCCTCACCCATTTTAAGAGAAAGATCCGGGGCAATCTGCTGGTTCAAGAAAGAGTCGACCTTGAGCACATTACCTGGCAAAGCATGTCCTTCTTCTAAAATGCGTTGTTCTAACAATTCCATAAAACAATAAACCTCCAATAAATAAAAGACTGCGCGTGTTCGTAAAAAGCTATAAATAAAAGTGTAGCATTTTATTTAAGCCTTGTAAATGTAAAATAGCTGTATTTCGAGAAAACTTTCGAGGCTCTTAGTTGAAAAAAGGAAATCAATATGCGGATGGGGAAGCTATAGGAAACAGAAAGCTTGATTGCGGGGGAGATACAATGAAAAAAAATGAAGAAATCGAATGGAAACTGCAGGTAACAAATGAAGATTTTTGGCCTGAAATCGCGGCTTTTATTTCGTCTTTGCCGGATATCATCGAAAGGCAGCACATCGCTATGGCGGCGCATTATTTTGATACAAAAGATCGGCAGCTCAACAAAAATAGGATTGCGTATCGGATACGAATGGAAAATGAAACACTCGTGGCAACGCTAAAAGCAGGTGGCAGCTCAGTTGGGGGACTGCATAAAAGGCTTGAAGCCAATGCGTCCGTAAAGTCATCGCTGCCGGATCTGTCAGTGTTCGCTGATGTGGACGAAGTCAAGGCGGTCGTGGATTTTTTGCAGGCGGTTCCTTTATATGAAATCGTAGCCACTGATTTTGTGCGTGAAGCTGTTTTAGTGATGTATAAGAAAAGCAGAATCGAAATCGCTATGGATAAGGGACTGATTCGTGCCAATGGAAAAGTTGAAAGAATTGCCGAGGTTGAGCTCGAGCTCAAAGATGGCAGCGAAGAAGATCTGGCTTTACTGGGGACAGAACTGTGTAACCGTTTTCCTTTAAAGCCAGAAGCGAAGAGCAAATACTATCGAGGGCTCCTTTTATATGGAACTGTGTCCGATGAATAAGGATTAATGTATTTTATATGTGAACGAAAATCCATAAAATAGGATAAATTGAGAAAAAGAAAAGCGGAATAAAAGAATTTGTGAACAGTGAATACAACAGAAAGCGTTTACAATTTTAAGCATTTGTAATGTTTGTGTAAAGAAAAAATAAAAAAGGATAAATGATGAAAACATATGTGCAGTGGCAGGAAATAGGCATTTTTTATAGAATACAGCAGGTATGAAGTTCAATAAACTGAATGCCGGGAATATATGGTATTTAGAAAGGAGGATACGTGGTTTTTGGTAAAATGCGAAAGTGTCTTTTGGATGATGAGCCGCAGATTCAAACCGCCTGAAAGTTAAACAGGCGGTCATGGGTGGTTGTGCCCAAAGTCTTAAAAAGAGATGTCAAAATCGAAAGTATGCAGCCGGATAATCCTGTGTGTGTTTTCAGGTCATCCGGATCCGCCGCGTCGGGTTTTGTCGATGGAAAACGGGTAGAGATCAAGTCGAAATGGGGAAATAGTCTAGAATTTCTGATGGTAAGTCGTGAGGAACATCTCCAATCGTATAGCTTTCGATTATGAGGAAAAGGCTCTATTGTTTTTAGAAAAAATTCCAAAAAAACTTGATTTTGTCAGCAGATGGGAATGTTGCGATGACTTGTTTGTGGTTATGCAGACATCTGCTGAGAAAGATCAAGTGCTGAAGGGCAAACTAAAAATAGCATACAAGCGAAGTATTAAGAACGCTCATAGTGATTACAGTTTTTATACAATACCAGATGAAACAGTGAAGATTCAAACTACAGTTGATCGTCGATGCGATCCTGTGGCTGCTTTAAAGGTTCAATGGAGCATGAAAACAATTCCGGGGGGAGTTTCGTATGAGAAAAACAGAATGCTTAGCAATGATTTTAGCCGGGGGTCAAGGCAGTCGTTTAGGTGCCTTGACTAAGAAAATAGCCAAGCCGGCGGTGCCGTTTGGCGGGAAATATCGCATTATCGATTTCACGCTGAGCAATTGCGTGAATTCAGGTCTTTGCAAGGTCGGCGTACTGACACAATATCGACCACTGGAACTGCATACGTATCTTGGGACAGGAAACGCCTGGGATTTGGATCGCAAAGATGGCGGTGTTTTTATTTTGCCCCCGTATGCAAGAGAAAAGGGTGCGGATTGGTATAAGGGAACAGCCGATGCAATCTATCAGAACCTCAATTTTATTGAGTCTGTAGATCCCGAATATGTCTTGGTACTGTCAGGGGATCATATCTATACCATGGATTATTCCTGGATGATCGAGGCCCACAAACAGACAAAGGCGGAAGCGACGATCGGGGTCATTGAAGTTCCGTGGAAGGAAGCTTCGCGTTTTGGCATCATGAGTACGGACAAGAGCGGGCGCATTGTCGAATTTGCTGAAAAACCCACAAAGCCAAAGAGCAATCTAGCTTCTATGGGAATCTATATTTTTGACTGGAAGTTACTTAAGCATTATTTAGAAGAAGATGCTAAAGATGGTGTCTCGAATCATGACTTTGGCAAAAACATAATTCCTAAGATGCTGGCAGCGGATGTCAAACTTTTTTCGTATGCGTTTGAAGGCTATTGGAAGGATGTTGGCACAATTGACAGTCTGTGGGAAGCAAATATGGATTTGCTGCGGGAAAAAGCTGTGCTTAACATGAACGATCCGGCTTGGAAGATTTATTCGGTATCAGAATCTTTACCGCCTCATTATGTTGGTCCTGATGGAGAGATTGAAACGTCTCTGATCAGTGAAGGCAGCTCGGTCAATGGCATGGTAAAGAATTCGGTTATTTTTCCAGGCGTAAAAATCGGCAAAGGGGCGAAGGTCATCAATTCGGTCATTATGCCGTTTACGACAATCGGTGAAAATGCTTATATTGACAAAGCAATTGTGGCGCAAAATGCTGAGATCTCAGCTGGGGCGCGCGTGGCATCGTCTGATGGGGCGATCGTGGTAATTCCTGAAGGTGAGGTAGTTCTTTCAGAATCTGGAACCAAACAGGTTGGATGATATTTTTGATCAGGAGCTGGTACTAGTGAAAACAGTTATGGGAATTATCAATCTTCAGGAAAACGAAACATTGATCAAGGAAATGACGGCGCGGCGCCCTTTGGCAACGATTCCTTTTGCCGGACGATATCGTTTGATTGACTTTAGTCTGTCAAGCATGGTGAATTCCGGTGTGGAAAATGTTGGGATTATGCTGCCGACGAAGGCTAGGTCTGTTTTGGATCATTTACGATCTGGAAAAGACTGGGATCTGGCGAGGCATCATGATGGTTTATTTTATTTACCGGCGCTGCAGTCGGACAATGAAATGCGTGAGGGCGATTTAAAAAGCTTTTATCGCCATTTGGATTTTTTGGAACACAGTTCACAAAAATATGTCTTGCTTACGGGCAGCCAGGTCATTTACAACATGGATTTTGAAAATGCACTGCGCTTTCACCAAAATACGGGTGCGGACATCACCATGGTCTATAATATCCAGGCTGAGGAAAATACCGCCGGCGGCACCGTACTCGAAACAGCTGAAAATGGTTTGGTCAAAGATATTGCAAAACAACCGGTTGTCTATGAGGATGCAAAGATATCTATGGGCATTTATCTTATGGAACGCAGGTTGTTCATCCAAATCATAAAGTATGCTTTTGAACATGGCGGCTCTGACTTTTTGGTAGATGGAATCATGCGCCAAAGCAGCAAGTATGTGGTCTATGCAATGGAACATGATGGCTATACTGCGCATATCAATTCGACGGCGAGCTATTATCAAGCGAGCATGGATATCTTGCTGCCAGAGGTCAGAGAAGAGGTTTTTGACCGCAACAACAGTATATATACGAAATCAAAGGATGAACCACCGGTCCAATATAAAAAAGAGGCAAAGGCGAAGAATTCATTGATTGCCAATGGCTGCGTGATTGAAGGATCTGTAGAAAACAGCATCCTGTTCCGCGGAGTCAAGATTGGTCCGGGAGTTCATGTGAAAAATAGCATTATTATGCAAAAATGTGAGTTACAAGAAGATGCTTTGGTTGAAAACGTCATTTGTGATAAAAACGTCGTGATTACACGGGGGAAATGGCTGAAAGGTGCTTCGAATTATCCGCTGATTGTAGAAAAAAATGTAGTGATTTAACGGAAAGAAGCCGTTCTGGATGCGCAGGAATTGTGAAAGCAAGCAATGTGGTCTAGAACGGCTTTTGTGTATTGGATTTTGATAAATAATTGCTGTGGAAAGGATGATATTAGGTGGTAATGGATAATAAAGCTCAGTTAAAAGATGATTTGAAGGAACGATTCATACAGGCAGCCCATATAATGTGGGGAAAAGAAGAGTCGGATTTGACGCCAAACGAGGTCTATCAGACGTTAGCAAATGTGGTTCGCCAATATGTCAGCAATAACTGGATAAAAACCAATAAGGCATATACGGATCATCAAGAAAAGCAGATGTATTATTTTTCAATTGAATTCTTATTAGGCCGAATCATGAAAACCAATTTGATCAATCTCGATATCAAGGAGGCGTGCGAAGAGGCATTTAAAGAACTTAACCTCAATGTAGGAGATACGCTGGAAGAGGAACCTGATGCAGGTCTTGGCAATGGCGGTCTTGGACGACTGGCAGCATGCTTCATCGATTCGCTGGCGGCATTGAGTTTGCCGGGACATGGATGCGGAATCCGTTATAAATACGGTTTATTTGAGCAGCGCATTATTGAAAAAAATCAAGTTGAAGTTCCTGATCACTGGCTCAAAAATGATTTCCCTTGGGAATATCGTAAGGCGGATAAGACCATTGATGTCCACTTCAATGGGGTGGCTTATGTAGCTCGTCAGACTGATGGATCTTTAAAGGCAGTGCATGAAAAATACACTACGGTCATGGCTGTTCCTTACGACGTGCCAATCGTCGGCTACAAAAACGATACGGTCAATACGCTGCGTCTTTGGAATGCAGAAGTCAACAAGGACTTTTCGGATTTTGGCTATTTGTCAAAGGAAGAAATCGAAGAGAAAAAAGAATATGCACGGGCCGTGAGCTCGATTACTAAATACCTGTACCCAGATGACAGTTCATTTGAGGGGAAGAAACTGCGTCTTATACAGGAATACTTTTTTGTATCAGCAGGGGTGCAAAGCATCGTGCGCCGGTATAAAAAATGCGGGCTTCCGATGAGCTGCTTCGCCGAAAAAATAGCCATCCATATAAACGATACGCACCCGGCGACCGCTGTTGCAGAACTTATGCGCATACTCATCGACGAAGAACATATGGATTGGAACAAGGCCTGGAAAATTACATTGTCAACGATGGCGTATACCAACCATACGATTTTGCCGGAGGCTTTGGAAAAGTGGCCAATCGATATGTTTAAGTCCCTTTTGCCGAGAATTTATATGGTCATTGAGGAAATCAATCAACGTCTCATGGACGATGTACGGCGCCGTTATCCGGGCAAGGATGAATATTTGAAGGAGTGCTCGATTTTACAGGATGGGCAGGTTCATATGGCTCGGTTGGCAGTTGTCGGCAGTCACAGCGTCAATGGTGTCGCTAAGATTCATTCTGATATTTTGAAGAGCCATACAATGAAGGCCTTCAATGAATATTATCCAGGAAAATTCAATAACAAGACAAATGGAATTACGCATCGCCGCTGGTTGATTGGGGCAAATCCGGAACTGGCCGGACTGATAGATGATATGATATCGCCTAAATGGCATAAACATCCAGAAAGACTTATCGATCTCAAGAGCCATCTTGATGACAAGGCTTTTTTGACCAAATTAGCTAGTATCAAACAGCAGCGCAAAATTGATTTATCAAATTATGTCAGTAAACATTATGATCTGAAGCTCGATCCTAATTCCATCTTTGATGTGCAGATTAAACGCATTCATTCGTATAAACGTCAACTTATGAACATTTTGCATGTAATGCATGTTTATAATATGATCAAGGCCAATCCTAAGATGGATATGATACCGCATACTTTTATTTTTGGCGGGAAGGCAGCTCCGGGCTATTATATTGCCAAGGAAACAATTCGCCTCATCAACACGATTGCTGATTTGGTCAATAACGACGAGTCAATTGATGACAAGATAAAAGTTGTTTTTATGGAAAATTATGGTGTTTCTTTAGGCGAAATTCTCTTTCCGGCAGCTGATGTCAGCGAACAGATTTCAACGGCGAGCAAGGAAGCTTCTGGTACGGGCAATATGAAATTCATGATGAATGGCGCAATTACCCTGGGGACGCTTGATGGTGCCAATGTCGAAATCCACGATGCGGTAGGTGATGACCACTGCGTCATTTTTGGGCTTACAGCAGAAGAGGTTTTGGCTTACTATGACAATGGAAAATACTCTGCCTGGGATGAATATCAGGGCAATAAAGATGTAAAAAGAGTCGTAGATCAGCTTACTTCTACGGAGTATTTTTTACCGGCGCACAGTGATACTTTCCAAGAACTCTATCATTATCTTTTCAACAGCAACGATGAATTCTTTATGTTAAAAGATTTTGCTGCCTATGCAAAAGGTCATCAAGAAATTCAAGCTCGGTATAAAAACCAGGATAAATGGCTGGTATCGAGTGCTATGAACATTGCGCATTCAGGACAATTTTCCAGTGATCGGACCATTAATGAATACGCTCAGGATATATGGAAAATCAAACCGGTTTTGATACCTTGAAATGTCGCTGTCCGGTAGCGATGGGAAAATAGGGGGAATCTGTTTTGGAAATTTCAACATTGAGTGATTTTGATTTATATTTATATCATCAGGGAACGAATTATCATGCATATAGGCTTTTGGGCGCACATCCTCTCGTGCAAGATGGCGTATCAGGCGTGCGTTTTGCTGTTTGGGCACCGCATGCAAAATCGGTCAGTGTGGTCGGTGATTTCAATGATTGGGACGTGCAGCGGAATCCTATGGAAAAAGTTTCTGATGGTGAAATTTGGACTGCGTTTTTGCCGGCATGCAAGCATGGTGATATCTACAAATATGCGATTGAGCCCAAAGGTGGAGGATCGCGAATCTTAAAAGCCGATCCCTACGGATTCTTTGCGGAAAAAAAGCCGCAAACAGCTTCGATGATTTGTGATATCTCTGGCTATGCGTGGCAGGATGAAGCTTGGCAGATTGAAAAAAAACAAAAGGCTTCTTACGGCAAACCAATGTTGATCTATGAGGTGCATTTTGGTTCGTGGCGCAGGAATGCTTCCGGCGAATATTTGACGTATCGCGAAGCTGCGGTGCAGCTTTTGGATTATGTCAAAGAAATGAATTATACGCATATTGAATTCATGCCGCTTTGCGAGCATCCGTTCGATGGGTCATGGGGCTATCAGGCTACAGGCTATTATGCGGTTACGAGCCGTTATGGAAGTCCGGATGATTTACGTTATCTGATCGATCGGGCACATCAGATGGGCATCGGCATTATCATGGACTGGGTTCCGGGCCATTTTTGCAAGGATGAACAGGGGCTTAGCCATTTTGATGGCGATAATCTGTATGAATCAGATAATGAGCAGCGGGCTGAAAACTGGGAGTGGGGAACCACCAACTTTGATTATGGTCGTACCGAAGTTCGCAGTTTCTTGATTTCAAATGCGATGTTCTGGTTTGAAGAATACCATATCGATGGTTTGCGCATCGATGCTGTGGCGAATATGCTTTACTTGAATTATGCGCGCGAGGACGGGGAATGGCTTCCCAATAAGTATGGCGATAGCGGGAATCTTGAAGCGATGGATTTTCTGCGCAAGCTCAATGAAGCTATTTTCAAATACCATCCTGATGCATTGATGATTGCAGAAGAATCGACTTCATGGCCGCTTATTTCTAAGCCGGTCTATATGGGCGGCATGGGATTCAATTATAAATGGAATATGGGCTGGATGAATGACATGCTCGATTATATCGGTCTTGATCCGTCTTTTAGAAAATGGAACCATGATAAGGTTACTTTTTCGTTGATGTATGCTTTTTCGGAAAACTTTGTTTTGCCGCTATCACATGATGAAGTTGTCCATGCGAAACGTTCTTTGATTGAAAAGATGCCAGGCGATTATTGGCAAAAATTTGCTGGTTTGCGTGGCTTTTATGGTTATTGGATGGCGCATCCGGGGAAAAAGCTTTTGTTCATGGGCAGTGAATTTGCGCAATTCATTGAATGGAATTTTGATGACAGCCTTGACTGGCATTTGATTGAAGGCTATCCTATGCACCAGAAGATGCTGGAATACTCAAAACAGCTCAATAAATTCTACGTGGAAAATAAGGCTTTTTGGGAAATCGACTTTGAATGGGAAGGCTTTGCCTGGATCGATTGCAACGATAATAGCAACAGTGTCGTTTCCTTCATCCGCAAAGCAGATGCCGAAGACGATTTTATTATTGCTGTGTGCAATTTCACTCCACAAGTACAGTATAATTATCGCATTGGATTACCGGAAAAAGGTGTCTATCATGAAGTGTTCAATAGTGATGCTGCAGAATTTGGCGGTTCAGACGTGCGAAATGATGGTGATTTGGCAGCTGAAGAGATTTATTGGCAGGAACGAAGCTATTCGGTGGCGTTGAACTTGCCGCCGCTTGCAACGATCTATCTACGTTTACAGCCCCAAAAAAAAACGAGTATTGAAAAAACTGTCATAAAAGAAGCAAGTGATTCCCCAAAAAAAATAACGCCCGGTAAAAAGCCAGTAGCAAGCAGTGTGGAAAAAACAGCTTTGCAGACGAAAAAAAGCCGGACGACAAGGAAAACGGTGACGGAAAAAACAGCGGCGACAGTACCTGTCGAGGGGGAGTCAATTGTAAAACCCAAGCGGGCAGCGCGAAAAAAAACCGTCGTAAAAGCTGATGTAGAAAAAAAAGCGAAGGCTTTGCCAAAACCAAAGACGAGCCCGACAAAAAAAACGGCAGAAAAAACGAAGAAAGCCACCAGCGATGTGTCCGTAAAGGCAGAGCTGAAAAAAACGGTGAAGCCGAGAAAACCTCGAACAAAAAAAGAAACGGGATCTAAAGCTGTGGATACAACGATAAAAGAAAAATAAAAAATATATATAAGCGGAGGGGGAAGCTCACATATGTTAAAAGTTTTATTTGTAGCAGCAGAGGCAGTGCCATTTGCAAAAACTGGTGGGTTGGCGGATGTCGTTGGCACTTTACCGAAAGAATTAGTGCGGCAAGGTTTGGATGTTCGGATTATTATGCCAAAATATGGTTTTATTAAAGAGCAATATCTTGAAAAAATGGAAAAAGTCTGCGAGTCATCGATTCCAGTTGCTTGGCGGCAAAAATTCGTTGGGATAGAAAGCTTGAATATGGATGGCATGACGGTTTATTTTGTCGATAATGAAGAGTACTTCAAGCGCGATGAATTATACGGTTATGGCGATGATGCCGAGCGCTTTTCTTTTTTCAGCCGTGCGGTGCTCAATATGCTTCCGGAGATGGATTTTATGCCGGATGTTATTCATATCAATGATTGGCATGCAAGTCTTGTCAGTGTTTTTTTGAAGCTAGAGCATGGACAAGATGACAGATATAAAGATATTCGGACGGTATATACCATTCATAACTTGAAGTACCAGGGCATATTCCCGAAGGAAGTCATGTCCGATGTGCTCGGACTTGATTGGAAATATTTCAGAAATGGTGATTTGGAATTTCATGGAGCGGTTAATTTCATGAAAGGCGGATTGATTTATTCGGATTATATTACGACGGTAAGTCGTACATATGCCGAGGAAATCCAATATGAGTACTTTGGCGAAAAACTGGATGGGCTGTTGCGCTATCGATCAGATAAGCTTGAAGGCATACTCAACGGCCTCGATTATGAAGAATATAACTCGTTGACGGATCCTCGTATATTTGTTCCTTATGATAAATATACACTCAATAAGAAACGCGAAAATAAAGTGCGTTTGCAAAAAGCGCTTGATTTACCGGTTCGCCGCGATGTGCCAATGCTGGCACTGGTTACTCGGTTGGTACCACCTAAAGGGTTGGATCTTTTTGTTCGCATCGCCGATGAGCTATTGCAGCATGAAGACATACAAATTGTTGTGCTGGGGACTGGCGACAAAGAATATGAGGATTGGTTAAAGGGGCTTGCGTGGAGATTCCCTAATAAGATCTCGGTCAATATCTGCTTTGACGAAACTTTGGCGCACCAGATCTATGCGGCAGCTACGATGTTTTTGATGCCTTCTGATTATGAACCTTGCGGCATTGGTCAGCTCATAGCACTTCGTTATGGCTGCGTGCCAATTGTAAGAGAAACGGGCGGTTTAAAGGATACGGTCAAGGCTTATGACAAATATGCAAAAGCAGGAAATGGATTTGTTTTTGTCAACTATAATGCGCATGAATTCTTATATGCCATCAAACAGGCTTTGGGAGCTTATGAGGATATGAATATGTGGCATATTATTGTTCGCAATGCCATGGAATCGGATTTCAGCTGGGGCGAATCTGCTAGGCAGTATAAAGAGCTCTATCTTCGTTTGGCAAAATGAGCAGGCGAGGGCAGCTGAAGTCAAACGACATGACCATCCCTCGAATTTAAGATAAAAGGTGAGAGTTATGGCTGAACAAAGAGAAATTATCCATGATTCACAAAATCCATATTATCGTGCTCCGCTTGGAGCGGCGAGCAGCGAGCAGCACATCCGGCTCGGGTTGGATGTGAGCGTGGAAGAGCCGGTCTCTTCTGTTATGGTTCGGATTTGGCGGGACAATGTCGGTGAAATATTGATTGAGCTCAAAAAAAAAGCGGGCAGTCATTATGAAGTTCTTGTACCACCACAGGAAAAGGGCTGCTTGCTTTGGTACTATTTCATCATAAACACGCCAACGGGAACGATTTTTTATGGCAACAATCCGGAGCATTTTGGCGGACAAGGCCAATGCTATGACCAAGTTCCGCCCGCTTATCAGATTACGGTTGTATATCAAGGGGCGAAAACTCCGGATTGGTTCAAGCATGCCGTGATGTATCAAATATTTCCGGATAGGTTCTGTCGTAAGGGAGATCGGATTATTTACAAAAAAGGCGCTGTCGTGCATGCGGCCTGGGAAGATTCTCCCTGCTATTATAAGGATGTCGATACCAAAGAAATCGTGGCATATGACTTCTTTGGCGGAAATTTGGCGGGAATCAGTGAAAAACTCGAATATCTTAAAGAATTGGGTATTTCCGTTATTTATCTGAATCCGATTTTTGAATCGCCAAGCAACCATCATTATGATACGGGCGATTATCATAAAATCGACCCGTTGCTCGGTTCCAATGAAGAGTTTAGTGAACTTTGCAAACGGGCGGAATCTATGGGAATCCATATTATCATCGATGGTGTTTTCAGCCATACGGGCAGTGATAGCCGATATTTTAACCGGGATAATACCTATGATACGGTGGGGGCGTTCCAATCGACCTCTTCGCCGTATTATTCTTGGTACAGCTTCAATAAGTACCCCTACGAATATGATTGTTGGTGGGGCTTTCATACTTTGCCGAATGTCAATGAAACTTCGCCGTCTTATATGAAATTCATCATAGAAGATGATGACAGTGTCATGAAGCATTGGCTCAAAGCCGGAATCAGCGGCTGGCGTCTTGATGTCATCGATGAATTGCCGCCGCTTTTTTCACAGCGATTTTATAAGGTACTAAAAGAAGAGAACCCTGAAGCCGTAATGATTGGCGAAGTATGGGAAGATGCTTCGAATAAGATCAGCTATGGTGTGCCGCGGGAATATCTTTGCGGCAAAGAAATGGATTCGGCGATGAATTATCCTTTCCGTCAAATCCTGCTTGATTTTTTATTGGGACGAATGGATGCTCATCAAGTGAATCGGCAGTTGCTCAGCTTAAAAGAAAATTACCCACCGGAAAATTTTTATGCGATGATGAACTTGATTGGCAGCCATGATGTGGAACGTGCCTTGACGCTTTTAGGCGAGGCTCCTTATTATGAGGGAATGCCGGCAATTCGGCAGTCTCGCTTCCATCTCGATAATGACCATTTTAATCTGGGAATTGCGCGCATGATGATGGCGGCACTTTGGCAGATGACATTTCCGGGGGTTCCTTGTATCTATTATGGCGATGAAATCGGTATGCAGGGCTATAAGGATCCTTATAATCGTCGTGCCTATAAATGGGAAGGCGGCGATACCTACCTGCAAAATTGGTACAAAAAATTTATTAAGCTGCGCAATGATCATCCGGCGTTACAAACCGGTGAATTTTTACCTCTGTACGATCAAGGGGATATCTATGCCTATGCTCGCTTGATTCGTGATGGACAGGATGTTTTTGGCGCGAGCGCGAAAAACGATGTATTCATTATCGTTTTGAATAGAAACAAAACACAAGCTGCCGAAATCGAACTCGATATGCATGGGCTTCCGAGCGGAAATTATAAGGAAGTTTTTGGCAAGGCAGAAGTTTACACGGAAGGCGATCAACTAAAGGTACAGGTTCAAGCTTTGCAGGGATTGGTTTTCCGTCGGGAAAAGGAAAAGTCGATATTTCAACGGCGGGCAGGGATTTTGCTGCATCCGACATCTTTGCCGAGCGAGTACGGCATCGGCGATTTTGGTCCGGATGCCTATGCGTTCATTGATTTTTTGCATCAGTCAGGGCAACGTTTGTGGCAGATATTGCCGCTTAATCCGGTGGGGTATGGATATTCACCCTATCAGTCTTCGTCGGCTTTTGCGGGCAATCCGTTGCTGTTGTCTCCGGCTATCCTTTATGAAGATGGGCTGATCAATCAGGCAGAACTGGCAACCGCATCTTTTGGCTATGCAAGTGGTCCAATCGACTATGAGCGTGTTTGGGCCGCGAAAGTAGTCTGCCTTCGCGCTGCCTTTAATAAATTCATCGAACGGGCACGTAAACACAGCGGGTACCATAAGTTTTGTGAACATCAAGCCTTTTGGCTTGATGATTATGCTTTGTTCACCGCATTGAAAAAAGAATTCAATGATTTGCCGTGGATGCAGTGGGAGCCGGGTTTGAAATCCAGGGATCGTGGGCTTTTGGAGAAGTATCGCCAACGCCTTTCTACGGAAATTGAATATCAAAAATTCCTTCAATACGAGTTTTTCCGCCAATGGCACTTGGTCAGAGATCATGCAAATCGTCATGATGTAAAAATCATTGGCGATATGCCAATCTTTATTTCACTCGATAGTGCGGATGTTTGGGTGCACCAGGATTTGTTTGAGATCGATGAAACAGGCAAAGCAATCAAGGTTGCAGGTGTGCCGCCGGATTATTTCAGCGAAACGGGACAGCTTTGGGGCAATCCGCATTATTGCTGGGATAAGATGAAAAAAGATGATTATGATTGGTGGCGTAAGCGCTTTAAGGTCTTGCTGGAAATGGTAGATATTATTCGCGTAGACCATTTTCGCGGTTTTGAATCGTACTGGGAGGTTGAGGGTACAGCAAAGACTGCTATGGAAGGAAAATGGGTTAAAGGGCCTGGTCGTGAGTTTTTTCAAACTTTGGAAAAATATTTTGGTCAGATGCCGATCATCGCTGAGGACCTCGGCATCATTACGCCTGAAGTTGAACAGTTGCGGCGTGATTGTGGCTTTCCGGGCATGCGCGTGCTGCATTTTGCCTTGCAGCTCAACGCAAAAAAAATGTTTGGTTTCGCCTGTGGTGAAAATGCGGTAGTCTATACGGGGACTCATGATAACAACACGACGATTGGCTGGGTCAAGCAGGATTTAGATATCCAGACGGCAGACATTTTGTCGCGTTTCATTGGCGCGGAAGATCCTTCGCCTGAGATTATCTGTGATAAGCTCATTGAGTTTGCTTATGCGGCACCGGCGGCAACGGCAATCATCCCGATGCAAGACCTTTTACATCTAGGCGATGAGGCGAGGATGAATCGGCCTGGCACGGTGGGGACGAACTGGCAGTGGCGAACCAGTAAAAAGGTTTTTTCTGCCGAACTGGCAAAAAAATTATTGGCATTGAGTGAAAAATATAAGCGCTGAGTTATAAAAATGGCACGGATACAAAAAGGTTCATCGCCCTATTGCGGACGATGAACCTTTTTGTGTTTTCTTTTTATAAGCATTTCTGTAATTTTTTTGCGGCTTCGGCAGTATCGGCAGCTTTTTGTAAAGTGCAGCCGGGAACGGAAGCTTCGATGGCGGCCATGACGGCACCTTCAAGCAATGGCGCATCGGCTACCAGAACGCGTTGCCTAAGTTCTGGTGTCAAGAGGTCGATTGCGAGATCGGTGCTCAAAACGGCGCTGCCCAAATCGACGAGGATGAGTACACCATCACCACTGTCGGCGGCTTCAATAGCAGTTTGTATTTTAATAGCATCTGTGCCGAGAATATTATCGGCCATTCCTCCGGCAGCGATGATCGAAAGCTCAGGTGCGGCCATTTGCAAAGCCAATTCGCGGACTCCTTCAGCGGCTTTTGCGCTGTGTGAAACAATAACCATGCCAATCATAATGATCCCTCCGCAAAATATCGTTTTTTGCTTCGCTTTTAAAAGAGCGAAGCCCCGCTCTTATTTTAACATAAAAGCAGGGCTTCGTTTTGCGTTATTTATCAAGCTTTTTTTTTCGGTGTCGGCATGACAACGACGAGAAACATCTTAAAATCTTCTTCGGCGTAAACGGCATGTGGTTTTCCCGCTGGCATGACCAGGGACTCACCGGTTTGCAGCAGATAGTCCTCACCATCGACAGTGAAGCGGCCGGTTCCTTCAAGGACGTTGACCATGGCATCACCGTCAGAGACATGTGAGCTTATCTCTTCGCCTTTGGCAAAGGCGAAAAGCGTCAAACTCAAGGCTTCGTTTTGAGCTAAGGTTTTGCTGACAATCTGACCAGGGGCCGTTTGGACTAAGCCGGATAGATTTGCAATGGTTTCAGGGACTAGGTTTTTGATATAAGGCATATAAATCGCGCTCCTTTAATCGGCAATGATGCTGCCGTCAATTCCAATCGTGACGATATTCCAAGGGATGAATTTACCGCTCTCTTTGAGTGCTTCTGTTGCAGCATGAGAGATTCCGCCGCAGCAAGGAACTTCCATGCGCACGATGGTCACACTCTTGATATCATTTTCTCGGATGATTGCGGCGAGTTTTTCACTGTAGTCAATATCATCAAGCTTAGGACATCCGATGATCGCAATGCGGTTTTTAATGAATTCTGCATGGAAATTTGCGTAAGCATACGCTGTGCAATCCGCAGCGATGAGCAAATGGGCGCCTTGGTAGTATGGTGCATTTATTGGTACGAGTTTGATCTGTACCGGCCATTGGCGAAGCTGAGATTCTTGTTCGGTCTTTACCGCAGTTGACGGAGCAGCCTTAGGGCTCAATTGGCGTGCCTGCATTCCCGGGCAGCCACCTGCATGTGGAGCGTGCGCTTGGGCATGTTCGAGGGCTTTAGCCGGATTTGTTTTTGCTAGATGAGCATCGACGGCTGATTGATCATAAGCGGCTGCTTCGCGGTCTTCAAAAGTTATCGCGCCGGTTGGGCAAACCGGCAGGCAGTTGCCAAGGCCGTCACAAAAATCGTCACGAATAACTTTGGCTTTGCCATCGATGATCTCGATAGCTGCTTCATGGCAAGCTTCTGTGCAGAGTCCACACCCGTTGCATTTGTCTTCATCAATCTTTATCATCTGTCTAATCATAATATATCACCTTATCCTTTTTTGTTGTTTTGGTAATGGGGAAGCGTTGTTCTTTTCTATACTTGAATTATACTACGCTTCCTTGTCCTTGTATTGTTGCAAAAGCAACGCGATGAAAAAAATTTTATTTATGATACGGTTAGCATGCAAGATGATTTTAAGCTGCTCATTGCCTGGTTCGTAAACTTAGATTCTTTTTAGGAAAACAAATGTTGTTTTTATGTTGCTATGTACTATAAATGTAGTATATAATATATAGAAAATTAATGTAAAGTCGTAAAGGGGGAGCTGGCTTGGTGATAAATGGAGCGCAAGCTGTAATAGAGAGTTTGAGAAAAGAAGATGTAGATGTCGTATTTGGGTATCCGGGCGGAGCTGTATTGACTTTATACGATGAGCTGTACAAAATGGAGTTTCCGCACATCCTGACCAAACATGAGCAGGGAGCTGTGCATGCTGCAGATGGTTATGCCAGAGCAACCGGCAAAGTTGGCGTATGTTTTGCTACATCAGGGCCGGGGGCGACCAATCTTGTGACTGGAATTGCTACTGCCAATATGGATTCCGTGCCGCTCGTCTGCATTACGGGGCAGGTTGCCAACCCGTTCATTGGCAAGGATTCTTTCCAAGAAGCGGACATGTGTGGTATCACAACGCCAATCACAAAGCATAATTATCTCGTCAAAAAAGTCGAAGATTTACCCCGTATATTGAAAGAAGCGTTTTTTATTGCCAGAACCGGGCGACCGGGACCTGTAGTCATTGATGTTGCAAAGGATGTTTTTGCAGCGGAATTTGAATATGAATACCCTAAGACCGTGAACCTTCGTGGTTATAAGGGAGATTTTATTGGCGATGAAGCCGATGTAGAGGCGGCTGTAAAGGCACTGCAACAAGCAGAACGACCTCTTTTTTTTGTCGGTGGCGGTGCTACGATTGCCGATGTGGCGGATTCTGTGACGCGTATTTGCCAAAGCACGGCGATGCCGGTCGTCATGAGCTTGATGGGCCTTGGCTGTGTGCCTGATTCGTATGCAGGCAACCTAGGCATGGTGGGGATGCATGGTGCTTATGCAGCGAACATGGCAGTGATGGACTGTGATCTCTTGGTCGGAATCGGTGTTCGTTTTGACGATCGTGTGACGGGCATAGTCAGCCAATTTGCTCCAAAAGCAAAAATCATTCACTTTGATGTAGATCCGGCGGAAATCAATAAGAATGTAGCAGCGGATTATCGAATTTGTGCAGACCTTCGCTGGTCGATGCCATTATTTGAAAAGAAACTGGTGATGATAGCGGATGCGCTTAAAACGCGATTTTCCCCGTGGCGCGATGGACTCATGGCAATGCATGCGGAAAAACCGTTTACCTATAAAAAAGATCAAAACTGTATCATGCCTCAGCAACTGATTGAAAAAATAAGCGAATTGACGCCCGCAGATACCTTGGTGGTCACCGATGTCGGGCAGCATCAGATGTGGACTGCACAGTTTTATAAATTCAATAAGGCGCGTTGTTTGATGACATCTGGCGGCTTGGGGACGATGGGGTATGGCCTTCCAGCGGCCCTTGGGGCTAAGCTTGGGCAGAGGGATAGATCTGTCGTTTTGATTACAGGCGATGGCAGTATCATGATGAATTGCCAGGAATTTTCTACCGCGGCTGATTACGGTATCGATATAAAGGTCATTGTGCTGCATAATCACGTGCTTGGGATGGTATCGCAGTGGCAGCGCATGTTTTATGGAGAACGGTATTCACAGTCTGAGCTAAACGGGAAAACCGATTTTGTTAAATTGGCTGAAGCCATGGGCGTAAAGGGACTTCGTGTGAGTGAACCGGAAAAGCTTGTGTCGGTTTTAACCGAAGCTTTCGCCCATAAGGGCGCAGTGCTTGTCGACGTCATGGTCCCTTCCGTTGAAGATGTTTTGCCGATGGTGCCTGGCGGCAGGCGTCTTGATCAAATGGTATTGGGGGACGTACGATGAAAAAATATGTATTGGCAGTTTTAGTGGACAATAAACCGGGGGTGCTCACACATGTTTCCGGGCTGATAAGCCGGCGTGCATTCAATATTGAAAGCATCGCTGCCGGCTATACAGAAGAAGCGGATGTGACACGCATCAATATCGTTGTTTCTGTAGATAGCCAGCAAGAACTCGAACAGGTCGTCAATCAATTATCGAAGCTCATCGATGTCATCAAGATCGTCAATCTGAGTGAGGTCGATTCCATTAAGCGTGAACTGGTACTTTTGAAGGTCAAGGCGACGCCGGCGACTAGGGCGGATATCAGCAATGTTGTCAATATCTTTCGTGCAAAGATCGTTGATGTCAGCCGGGAAAATGTCGTAATCGAGTTGACTGGAGAGCAAAGCAAGATCGACGCGCTGTGTGAAGTCTTGTCGGATTACGAAATCGTTGAAATAGCGCGAACCGGTGCGATTGCCTTGTCGAGAGGTCCGGTTGCAGCCAAGGATATGTGAATATTTGGCAGGTGTGCGAAAGCTTAAAGATTTATTGACTTTATGTGGTTTTGCTATATAATAATGAGCAAGAACCATTGTTAATCAATAGGTTTTTTCGTAATGGACCAGAAAAAAATACGATTAAAGGGGCGATTTTGGATGGATTTAAAGGGTTCACAGACCGAGAAGAATTTATTAGAGGCGTTTGCCGGAGAATCGCAGGCTCGCAACAAATACACGTATTATGCGTCAAAGGCAAAAAGTGAAGGGTATGTTCAGATTGCCAGTCTTTTTGAAGAAACAGCCGGCAATGAAAAAGAGCATGCTAAAATTTGGTTCAAGCTCGTTCATGGAATTGGCTCGACGGCAGAGAATCTAAAAGATGCCGCAGCTGGCGAGAATTATGAATGGACATCGATGTATCCTGGCTTTGCAAAAACAGCCAGAGAAGAAGGCTTTACCAAGATTGCTTTCTTGTTTGAAGGTGTCGCTAAAATCGAAAAAGACCATGATGAAAGATATCAGTTGCTTTTAACCAATGTAGAAGAGGATAAAGTTTTCCAAAAAGATGACAAAGTGATTTGGCAGTGTGCTAATTGCGGACATGTATATGTAGGAAACAAGGCTCCGGAGATTTGTCCGATTTGTGATCATCCGAAAGCTTATTTCCAAGTAAAAGCGGAAAATTATTGATAAAATAACGAAGACTGCCGCATTAGCGAAATTTCGCCGATGAGGCAGTCTTTTTTGTGAGCAGATTTTGCCAAAGTACATAAAAATAAGGGGAAACAGGCAGTTGAGGTCAGAAAAACAGAAATAGACCGGTCTGGGCAATAAAGAGTGAAGAGGCGATTGAATGAAACGCATAGATAAGATATATCAATTTATACAGGAATGGTCTGCGGGTGAGACGCTGCAAGCGGGCGAACCCATAGGCATCGAAGCTGGTGACATTGCAAAGCACCTCCAGATCATTCGCAGCAATGTCAGCCGTGAATTGAATAATTTGCATCGCCAAGGGAAAATCGTCAAATTTTCTGGCCGCCCGGTACGTTATTTTGACAAAGCTGCCTTTGAGCAAAGCCATAGTGAGGAAGAACAGGTCAAGTTGATGCAGGAGGTGGCAGAGTTAACGCCAGCTGAGGGCGCCGCAAGGATGAAGAGCGCCTTTGACTGCCTGATTGGTTCAGATGGCAGTCTCAAAAAGCAAATCGAGCAGGCGAAAGCGGCAATCTTGTACCCGCCGCATGGTCTGCACACTTTGATTGTCGGGCAGACGGGGGTAGGCAAAACTTTATTTGCCCATATGATGCATGAGTATGGGCGCAGCATCGGCCGTTTTGATGAGAAAACACCATTTATCACCTTTAATTGCGCGGATTACTACAATAACCCCCAGCTTTTGTTATCTCATATCTTTGGACACAACAAAGGAGCTTTTACCGGGGCAGATACGGTGAAGCCGGGTTTGGTGGAAGCGGCAGACAGGGGGATTTTATTTCTCGATGAAATCCATCGTTTGCCACCGGAAGGACAGGAAATGTTGTTTTATTTCATGGACACGGGGACGTTTAATCGCCTGGGCGAGACGACGCGCGATCGCAAGGCAACTGTGCTCATTATAGGAGCTACGACGGAAAACCCGGATTCGGTACTGACAAAGACTTTTATGCGGCGAATTCCCAATATCATAAAGATCCAGCCGCTGCTCAATCGCTCGATGGAAGAAAAACTCGAAATCACGAAATTGCTGCTGGCTAACGAAGTGCGATCAATCCATAAACCGGTAAAGATTACCGTCGAGGCATTAAAAGCTTTGATTGGCAGCATCGGTGCCGGAAATGTCGGGCAGATGAAATCAAATGTCAAGCTTTTATGCGCGCAAGCCTTTTTAAATGGTATCGATAATCCGGAGTTCATTGAAATTGATTTCAAGCTTTTGCCGGCATCCATCAAGGCTGGACTTTTGGCCTTGAGCTCGAATCGCCGAGATTTAGCTTTGATCAGTGAGTATATTACGGAACCACTGTTATTGACACCGACAGGTGGACGAAAACTTCCGATGGAAGAAATGGAAGATACGTCATTTAATCTATATCATTTGGTAGACAAGAAGATAAAGGCATTGAAAAGTGAAAATATTGAAAGCTCCGTGATTAAACAGATGATTGCCGCCGATGTAAATGCCTATATAAAATCGTTTTGCAACCAGCAGAGTGATTTCAAGATGTCGGTACACGATCGGCTGCTCAAGATCATCGACTATGATCTGATTGATTTTACGGAAGAAATCGCTGCTATTGTGCAGAAACATTTGAAACTTGGTTCGCTGGATCGTTTTTTATATGCATTCAGCTTGCATTTAGGTGTGTTTTTTAAACGGATTCGGGCTAAGCAGCCGTTGCTCTCGCATGCAATCGAGGGAACGGTGAGCCAAGATAGCGAAGAGTTTCAATTGGCAATAGAAATCAAAGAGAAGATTGAAGATTATTATCATATAACGGTTCCGCCGGCCGAAGTCGAATATTTTGCCATGCTGCTCAGTTCGTTGAAGGAAGAAGATGATGAAGATAAAATCATCATTGCCGTAATCATGCATGGGATGCATACAGCCAGCTCCATGACGGATGTCGCGCAAAAATTGCTCAATGTCGATTTGAAGAACTTGATTGTACTAGATATGCCGCTTGAACTTCAGCCGCAGGAGGTATATGAAAAACTTATCCAGCAATTGCAGCGACGGGACTGCCAAAAAGGAATTTTATTGCTCACGGACATGGGGTCAATTGTCAATTTCGGTCCGCTTATCAGCGAGCAGATCAAGGTTTCGGTGCAAACAATCGACATGGTGTCAACGCCGCTTGTGCTCGAAGCAATCCGTAAAGCCGATGTCAGTGGCATCAGCCTAAATGCGGTTTATGAATCGCTCATCAATTTTAAAGGGTATGAAAACAGTGTGTCATCGCTTGCTGCCGGCCAGCCTAAAAGAGCGGAGGCAGTTGTGACGATTTGTGCTTCCGGCAAGGGGACTGCGGAAAAATTGCAGCGAATTCTGGAAGATTTGCTTTTGACGATGGCGCCGAGGCCGATAAAGGTCATTCCGATTGGACTGTTCAAGGTCAAGGAATCGATTGCGCAGCTGGCGCTTGATTACCACATCATCGCGGCTGTTGGGGTGGCTAATCCCAAATGCGATATCCCGTATATTCCGCTCGAAAAGGTCATCGATGGGGAAATCGAAAGCATTTTGCAAACGCTTTTAGGTATGGGGAGCTCGAGGCTGCCGGTGCAAAATAAAAATCTCGTGCTCAGAAGCTTCTGCGAAGAAAGCTTGATTGAAATGCTCACGTATTTGAATCCTGCCAAGATTATCGACACACTATTGAAATTTGATGCTTGCCTGGAAAAAAATCTTGGCTATCAATTGAGTAATCCGCAAAGAATAAGGCTCTTGGTACACTCTGGCTGTGCCTTAGAACGCATGGTCACGCACAATGGGCTGTTATATGACGAAGATGAATACCCGCCAATCGATGAAAATAAACTTGCGTGTGTCAATGAGGCGGCTATAGTTTTTGAGAACTCAATAAAAATAACCCTGACAAGGGATGAAAAAGCATTGATTGCTTCGATGATCTAAGTTTAGGATAAAAATCTGTTGTTGAATTGAATACTGTGTCAGCGCTGTTTTACAGTGTGCCAATAATCAAGATAGTATGTCATATTATTTTTTAGTGTGTCATAAACTGTCAGGAATTTTTATTGGTACATTGAAAAACGGCGCTTTTTTTATTGACACACAAGTTGGCATGACACTTGCAATACATAAGTGTATATAAAAAATTATGCAATGATAAAAACTGTACTGTCATTGCGCAAAAAAGAGGAGGCTGCTTATGCTGGCAATCATTATAGGAACTCATGGCTATTTTGCCCGGGAATTGCTTAGTACGGCGGAAATGATTTTCGGTTCGTCGAGCAATGTAAAATCAATTCATCTCATTCCGGGAAAGGGGGTAGAGGATTTAGTAAAAGAATATGAAGCAGCACTCGAGGAACTCGATACAAAAGACGGCGTAATCTTTCTCAACGATCTTTTTGGCGGCAGTCCGTATAATGCAGCGTGCCGCATCGCCATGCAGTCGGATGGATACGGTGTTGTCGCTGGAGTAAACCTGCCGATGCTCATCGAAATGTTGAGCATACAAAGCAACACGGAAGGGATTTCGATCGTCGAGCTTACCGAAAAAGCGATTGAAGCCGGAAAGATGGGGCTGAATAATTTTCATCGAACACTTTTAAAAGATAGTGGCGAGGATGAATTATAAGAAATAGATGATGTACTGAAAATGGATACTTTTGATTTGAACGGAGGAAAAACAATGGAAATCAGTTATGTAAGAATCGATGATCGCTTAATTCATGGGCAAGTAGCAACGGTGTGGGTCAAGACGTATGATTGCAACCGCATCATGTGCTGCAGTGATGAGGTCGCGCAAGATGAGCTTCGCAAGCAGCTCGTATTGCAGGTTGCCCCGCCGGGCCTCAAGGCTTATATCGTACCGGTGGCAAAAGCAATTGAGGCCTTTAAGAACCCGAAATATGATAGTTTCAAGACATTCTTTTTATTCACCAATCCAACGGATGTTCTTCGCATGGTCGAAGGCGGTGTGCCGTTTGACCTCGTCAATCTTGGCGGGATGCGTTACGTAGAAGGCAAGACACAGATATCACCGGCAGTTTCTGTAAATGAACAGGATGTCGATTCGCTCAAAAAACTCAGTGATCTCGGCGTGAAGCTTGAGATGCGCCAGCTTGTAAAAGATCCTAAAGTCGATGTCATCGAAAAATTGCAGACCATGAAATTATTATAAATATCAAAAATCGAAAGGGGCTATTTTTATGGAAACAGGAACTCTTATTTTATTGATTATCGTTGCGGCAATTTCTGGGATGGGAAGCGTCCTTGATGAAGCGCAGACACATCGCCCACTCATCGCTTGTACCTTAGTGGGTTTGGTCCTCGGAGATATCACAACCGGTATTATTCTTGGTGGTACGCTTGAAATGCTCGCTCTTGGCTGGATGAATGTCGGTGCGGCAATGGCACCGGATGCAGCTTTAGCGAGTGTCATCTCGGCAATTCTGGTCATTATCGGGCATCAATCCATTGGTGCCGGCATTGCAATCGCGATTCCTATCGCCGCTGCAGGACAGGTACTGACCATCTTTGTCCGGACGATTACGGTATTCTTTCAGCATTTGGCAGATAAATATGCTGCTGAAGGCAACATTCGCGGCATCGAAATGTGCCATTTCCTCGGTCTGATGCTGCAGGCGATCCGCGTAGCTGTTCCGGCAGCTTTGGTTGGTTTGGTTGCAGGCACGGATACGGTCAATGCGCTGCTTGGCGCTATTCCGGAGGTCATTACTAGAGGATTGCAGGTATCTGGCGGCTTTATCGTTGTTGTCGGGTATGCGATGGTCATCAATATGATGAATGCCAAATCATTAATGCCATTTTTCTTTCTCGGATTCTTGTTGGCAGTTTTCACCAATATCAACCTGATCGGGTTTGGTGCCGTAGGTCTTATCTGTGCGTATTTCCATGTGAAATCTTTGGCTCGTGAGCTCAATTCCACGGGATGCGCCAGTGGCGGAAGTGTCGACGCAATCGACGATTCAGATTTAATGTGATTATAGAGGAGGATTTTATCATGGCTGAAAAAACATTGACAAAAAGTGATTTGGTTTCTATATTCATTCGTTCGAATTTCTTATTGGGTTCTTTTAATTTTGAAAGAATGCAGGCAATCGGTTTTTGTGTTTCGATGATTCCGGCGTTAAAGAAGCTTTATAAAGGCGATGACCTGAAAGCAGCTTTGCAGCGTCATTTAGAATTTTTCAATACGCAGCCGTTTTTGGCTACGCCGATCATGGGAATCATAGCGGCAATGGAAGAACAAAAAGCCAATGGTGCCGATATCAGCGAAGCTACGATTAGTGGGGTCAAGATTGGACTGATCGGCCCGCTGGCAGGTGTGGGCGATCCTATTTTCTGGGGGACTTTGCGTCCGGTATTGGCAGCACTGGGTGCTGGCATTGCTTTGACGGGAAGCATTCTTGGACCGTTGATTTTCTTCATTGCCTTTAATGTGATTCGCTTGGCGACCAATTGGTACGGCGTTATGTATGGCTATGAAAAGGGAACGCAGCTCGTTTCTGACATTGGCGGCAACAAGCTCAGATACCTTACCGAAGGTGCGTCTGTGCTCGGATTGCTCGTCATGGGGGCTTTGGTCGCTAAATGGACGACAGTCAATATGCCTTTTGTCCTTTCAACCTATACGGCAAGCGATGGCAAAGTCGTCATTACGACCGTCCAGTCGGTCTTAGACAGCTTGATGCCTAGCATCATTCCACTGCTCATGACATTTGCCTGCATGTATTTGCTTAAAAAAGGCATGAATCCACTGCTCATTATTTTGGGATTGTTTGCAATTGGCATCGTTGGCTATGCAATCGGATTATTTGCTTAAAATAATTTACAGCAAAGTTATGGATTCTTCAAAATAAAAGAGAGACCAACCTCACTTTTTTAGGGCTTGCTGTGTTTTCAGCAAGCCTTTTGTTTTGTCTGCAGACAGCAAAAAGACCATCTGCGATGAGGCAGATGGTCTTTTTGCGTGTGATTAGGCGGTAAATTGCAGATAGGCAACATAAAGGAAGAAAATGAAAGCCAGTCCCATGCAGGCCTGACAAATTCGTTCCAGCCATAAATGGACGTTTTCTGGCAATTCGGCGTGCCGATGAACATAACTGCAAACAAGTGAAACGCCGAGCATCGAATACATGATAATGTCTATCGTGCCTAGGATTTGCCAGCCAAAAGCCAAAATAGAGAAGGTCAGGATAATCAAGAGAATGATCATGATGTCCCGTCCTGGTTTTACTTTCGGGGGTGGTGCCGGTTTTTTGTTTTTTTGCTGGATTCGTTTTGATAATCTTGCCATGGATAATCACCAATCTTTCCGAATAGTAGTACAACTACTAGTATTATAGCATGAACGGCAGTTACTCCTCAAAACAATATTTTTGGATGGCTGCGGCCACACCGTCTTCATCGTTAGTGCTCGTGATTTTTTTTGCTTGCTGTTTCACTTCGTCCGGGGCATTTCCCATGGCAATGCCGAGCCCGGCGAATTTGATCATATCGATGTCATTGTAATTATCACCGATGCACATGATCGAAGTTGTGGGGATGGCGAGCTGTTTAGCGAGGTGTTTGATAGCATTCGTTTTTGAGGCCAGCGGCGAACCTATTTCCAGATAGGTCGGTTTGGAGCGATAAATCGTCAAGGCGTCGGTTTGGATCAAGGGGACGAAGTGGTTGATTTGCTGGGGTTCTGCCATACAAAGAAGTTTGTTGGGACCGGTTGCCTCGTCTATCCATGTTGAAAGCAAAGATTCGTAGTCGATGACCTGAGGCTCTATATGAGTGATGGCACTTTCCTGCAGGGCCCATTCGTCAAGGCTTTCGACATACCAAATGTCATCTTTGTACAAACTAAGGTGCATATGCTGCTTTTTTGCGGCCTGCCAAATGGAAGTGACATTTGCCGCTGGGATGGTTTCCTGGTAGGGCAGAGTCGAGCCTTCATCGATGATTAAGGCTCCGCTATAGCAGATGATAGGCGCTTTGAGTTCAAGTTCGTTTTGTAAAAAGCGGATGCCCTTTGGCATTCTAGCGGATACTAGGACAATAAGACAGCCCTTGCTGGCAGCTTTTTGTATAGTGGCTTTGACCTCTTTCGTTATTTTATGTTGTGAATTCAATAAAGTACCATCAATATCTAGGCAAATTAAACGATACATGGGAAATCAGCTCCTTAAAATAAAATCAATGCGGTCTTAAATCACGATGACTTGTACTTTGTTGGCAGATAGGATACGTTTCATATCTTGCGGCGGTTCGGCATCGGTTACGAGTATGTCGACTTCGGCCCAGCCCGCAGCCTTATGGTAGCTTGTGGCGTTGAATTTATCGGCTTCGGCTAAAACAATGGTGCAATCTGATTGGGCAATCGCTTCTTTTTTGATGAAGGCGTCGTCTTCGTCCGTATAATAAAGCCCTTGGTGATTGATGGTCGCTGTCCCTAAGAAAGCTGCGTTAAAGTGCAGCGTGCGGATGTATTCGCTGCAGTTTGGGTGGTGAAAAAACCGATCTTTTTTTTGCAGGCGGCCGCCAATGGTCGATACCTTTACCTGGTCTTTTTCAGAGAGAACCTCGACGTTGTCGAGTGAATGGGTCCAAACCGAAATCGGTTTATCGATTTTTTGTGCCAGAAATCGGACGGTCGTCGAAACATCAAAAAAATAATGGCCGTTCGGTTGAATGAATTCGTAGGCTTTTTGAGCGAGGCGCTCTTTTTCAGCAGAACCTTCCTGTAGGCGTTCTCTATATTCTTTGATTGAATTTTTGAGTACAGGCAGACTGATGCCGCCATACGTCCGGGTAACGGTTCCTTGCTCGAGCAGCTTGAGGATATCGCGGCGAGCGGTATCGCGTGATACGTGCAGTTGTTCACAAATCTTATGGATGGACATTTTCTGATTTTCTTTTAGGTAGGTAAAAATTGCTAACAAACGTTCCTCTTGATGCATCAAACCACTCCTTTTCATTACATATACTTATATTATAAGTATATGTAATGAAAAAATCAATAGTTTGTAAGTAAATGTAAGCTATATTGTCATTTATTATAAAAATAGAATTATTGAGCGGGAAAAGTGTAAACTTTTTTTTCGAAAGAATTGCTACTTATTGCAATGATTGATACAATATAGAATACGGAACTATGTGTCGCGGTAATTTAAGGAAGAAAATGACTGCAAGTTTAGGAGGATGTCATAATGATAAGAGAACATCGTAGCAGAGAAAAGTTGGAGGGCTACTATAGGAAATATGTAGAAGAAGGGGTACTAGATCCCAACGTACATCCTTGGGTAGCAGAATCTTGGCAGAAAAGCCATGCTTTACAGATAGGCACGGAAAAGATGTCGACAGAGCAGCGGTTTTCAGCAAAAGAATTGGAAGATGCGCAGAAGAAAAACAGCAATGCGATTGATTACCTGGGCGTCTTTGTTGAAGATATACGGGAATTTTTCCAAAAGTATAATTTGAGCTTATTGCTTGTCGATGCGGATTGCATGGTGCTCAAAAGTTATTCATTGCCATTTTATCAAAAAACGCCGGGTGAGATCGAAGGCGCCCGCGTCGGAATTGAAAACGTAGGGACATCAAGTATCAGCATTGCCTATGAAAGAAAAATGCCTTTTTGGTTGTTTGGACCGGAAATGTGGGTAAAAGAATGTCAGGCTGGAGATGCGTGCTCGGCACCTATCCTGGTAAGCGGAGAGTTGGTCTATGTGTTGACGTTGGTGTCAAGCGACCATGAATCGCTGCCGCAAGATGCAGTCATTTCTCTATTGTTGACGATGAAGAATGCTTTAGAGCTCCATCTTCGCCAGTCTTTGCGGATAAAAGCACAAGAGACGATTTTGGATGCAACGACATTTGCCGTGTATCATGTAATGCCGGGCGGTGATGTTGCCTATGCCAATAAATTGGGACTGAAACGTTTGGCCGGTATTGGTGCCAAAAATAAAAAGGATCAACCTATGAATTTGAACGATGTTGTGCTCAATTATCGTCATACGCCAATATACAAAGGGTTTACGGGAGTTCCGTCTTACAATAAAGAGGTTACCTGGATCACAAAAGCTAAGACTTATGAAGATATCACGACGGTCGTTCCTTTTGAACGCGATTCAGATCAAGCGGTCAGCAGCGTCGTTGCTGTATCGATGCCAATTGAGGATTTGCGTACATTAGTGGCACATGCTGCTGGCTATACGGCTAAATACAGCCTCAATTCTATGGTTGGCGATGGTTCGGCTTTTGCGGCAATCAAAGATAAGGCAGCCAGAGTTGCCCGCAACAAAAATCATGTGCTCTTGCAAGGTGAATCGGGAACGGGCAAGCAACGCATGGCTCATGGCATACACCAAGCCAGCCAACGCGCTGCGGGACCGCTTATTTCGCTGCGCTGCGGCGATGCTACTCCGGAACTTTTGGAACAGGAACTTTTTGGCGTGATGCTCTCGCCGGAAGTCAGCCATCCGGGGAAATTGGAGTTGGCCAGCGGCGGCACTTTATTTATGGATGAAATCGAAAAGCTGCCAAAAGCCATTACGCTTTCGCTGTCCAAGGCATTACAGCAGCAAAAGATGCATCGTCTCGGTGAGGCGGTTGAACGCCCGATCGATGTGCGCATCATTGCAGCTTGTGATAGTGATTTGAAACGTTTGGCGGAACGCGGCTTGTTTGAAAAGGAATTTTATGAAATCTTATCGAAGAGCGTTCTTCGTGTTCCGGCGCTTAGAAGTCGTCGCGAAGATATCCCCGTGCTGGTAAATCATATTTTACTTGAGTTGGCGCAGCAGCATCAAATGCAGGAAAAAGTTGTTTCCTCTGAGGCTATAGAAATATTGAAAAAATATGACTGGCCGGGAAATATCAAGCAGCTTCAAGGGGTGCTTGAATATGCGTTCTTCAATACAGCGGAGAATACGATTGGCTCCGAAAACATCAATTTGATGGGCGATATCAAACCAGATAACAAGTGGAAAGAAGATAAAGATGTATTTGTCAAAGCATGGCAGGCTGCTGGTGGCAATGTGAGCCGTTTGGCAAACTTACTTAATGTCAGTCGTGTGACACTATATCGTTATCTTAAAAAATATGAACTGGAAAAGTGAAAATAAAGGAGTCGTGAAATTTGCGTTTACGAAAGAAGCCTTGGATTGATGAGGCGATTTTAGATTTTAAGGATTTTGTCTATGATAAGAGCCAGGTTATTGGCGAAGAAAAAAAAGGCCAGTGGAATACCCTTTTTGGCCGTACTGCCGATTTGCATGTGGAACTAGGAACGGGTAAAGGTGACTTTATCAGCCAAATGGCACAGCGCCATCCGGAAATAAATTTCATCGGTATCGAAGCGCAGCAAGATGTCCTTTACTATGCAGCTAAGAAAGTAAAAGAACTGGGTTTGATGAATGTCCGCTTGTTGACTTTTGATATCAATGATATTGAAAATATTTTCAATGCTGGAGAAGTGTCACGGTTTTATGTGAACTTTTGTGACCCATGGCCGAAGGCAAAACACGCTAAGCGCCGTTTGACGCATGTTCTCTTTTTGGAAAAATATCGGATGCTGCTGCAAACTGGCGGTAAGCTGTTTTTCAAGACAGACAATAGGCCGCTGTTTGATTTTTCGCTGGAACAATTCGCTGAAGCAGAGCTCACCGTTGAAGCATTGAGCTTTGATTTGCATAACAGTTCGATGACGGACAATATCATGACCGAATATGAACGCAAATTCAGTGGCTTTGGCGAAAAAATCAATCGATGCGAAGTCGTTTTTCCTTGATAGACAGCAGAGGAGGTCTTTTCTATGGTGCCACTGCGCCAAAGGTTTTGGATTAGTGACATGGAAGCGGTGCTGGCAATCATGGTCATACTTATCATCTTGGGTACGATCAACATATTCAGTGCAAGTTTTATCGTGGCGGAAACGCAGTATCATAATCCTTATTTTTTCTTGATGCGGCAATTGCTTAGTTTGGGCGTTGGAATCTTGGCCCTCATATTCTCGATACGTCTGGATTATCATCATTGGCGCAAGTTGATTCCCTTTGTCATGGTATTTACGATTGGGGCTTTATTGGCGGTACTTCTTGTCGGGGTCGAGGTCAATGGTTCGAAACGATGGCTGGGACTTGGCTTTATGCAGTTTCAGCCATCAGAGATGGCTAAGCTGGTATCGATTGTCATGGCGGCTGCGTATCTTGGGCCGCGCATCGATCGCAACCAGAAGATTACGCTTAAGAACATACCCGCGGCGATCTTTGTGGTCATGGCAGTGTTGGTAGAGCTTCAGCCGGATATGGGAACGATGCTTTTGGTACTGGGCATTCCGATGCTCATGTATATACTGGCGGGGATGGAGACCAAGTGGGTCAGCATGATGGCTTGCGCCGGTGCGGTCATGGTGATTTTATTGTCTTTTTTACAGCCGTATAGGTTGGAACGTATCAAAACCTGGTATGATCCGTGGCAGTATCAGCAGGATCAAGGCTATCAAACCGTGCAGTCGATGTCCGCTATCGGCTCGGGTGGTTTTTTGGGCATGGGCCTTGGCAAAGGTGTGAGTAAATATTACTATTTACCGGAAGCACATACGGATTTTGCCTTTGCGATTTTTTGCCAAGAAAATGGGTATGTCGGAGCATTCTTTATGTTCTTTTTATTAGTGGCGTTAGCAGTCTACAGCGGCAAGATCGCCAATCGCGCCGTTGATGGTTTTGGCCGAATGCTGGCAAGCGGTGTCCTCATATTGATTGTTGGGCAAGCTGTGGCAAATATTTCTATGGTCGTGGGGTTGATACCGGTTGTAGGTGTGCCGCTTCCATTCATCAGTTACGGTGGAACCTCATTGATTTTAAATATGGTCGGAATAGGCTTACTCGTCAATGTGGGAGCTTATGCCGCTAAGCATCCGGCAGAACCAAAAGTTCCTGTTGTCGAAGAAATGCCAAGGCATCGATTGCGGTTAGTCAAAAAATAATATAAACCAGTAAAAAACAGCTATTTTTGTGGAGGTTCCACAGAAATAGCTGTTTTTCAATCTCTATACATTTAGTGAAGGAGCATATGCTTACCAAGGGCTTGGCGTCATCGGCGTTATGACGCCGAAACTATAGCCGCGATCTTTGAATGTCTTAATGATGGTTGGCAAAGCTTTTACGGTTTCTTCGTGATTGCTGGAGCTGTGCATCAGAACAATCGCATGGGTAGATAAAAATGGCCGTTTGTCGATTTGGCTGATGACGTTATCAATAAAATCCTGGGCTATTGGATGATTGGGGGCAGCATCTGCGGTGCTGATATTCCAGCCATATTCGACATATCCGTTTTTTTGCAGGGCACTGGTGAATGAGCGGTTGAAATGACCGGCAGTTCCGCCTGGCGCACGGGTAATTAAGGGGCGGACACCGAGAAGCGAAAATAAAATATCGTCCGTTTGCTGCATTTGTGCGATATAAGCTGAAGGGCTGGCATAAAGCTTTTTGTAATCGTGATCATAACTATGATTGCCAAGGGCATGGCCTTCTTGGTAAATACGCTGTATCATATCTGGATAGAGTGCAGCGTTTTTTCCGAGAACAAAAAAAGTTGCCTTGATATTGGCCTTTTTGAGAATATCCAGCACGGCAGGTGTGTTTTTGTCATCAGGGCCATCGTCGAAAGTAAGATAAACTATTTTCTCCTCTTTATAGGGACTGATGGCAGGCAGAACCAAAGGCAAACCGCGCTTTGAGCGCTCCTTGATCGTATAGCGGTCATATACGGGCAAGCTGGGGTCGGTCGATGTTAAATTAGAAAAATCATCATTGACGATCAGCGGTGTTTTTGCGGGCGGTGTATCAGCTGGAGCTTGCTTTTCGGCGGGGGCGGTTTTTACAGCATCGTCGACGCCTGGATCTTTTGCCGAATACGTGCAGCCATTTGCAAGCAGTATGAAAAAAAGCAGGATGAGATAAAAAACAGAACGATATATTTTCATCGAAGTCCTCCTAAAAGGGTTATGTTTGCTTTTATTTTAGCACATTGCGTTTTATTTTTCAGACCAAATAACGTATAATAAGAGAAATACGAGTAAAAGGAGGTTGTTACATGGTAGAGAATAGGCAAAAGCGAATTGCGCTTATCAATGATATTACAGGTTTTGGTCGCTGCTCTATTGCGGTCAGCCTACCATTGATTTCTGCCCTGAAAGTGCAGGCTTGTCCTATGCCTACAGCGATTTTGTCAGCGCATACAGGCTTTCCTGAGCATTATATGGATGATTACACGGATCACATGCGGCCGTATATGGAAAATTGGCGGGCGCTTGACATAAAATTTGATGGCATTTGCACAGGCTTTTTAGGTTCAGCTGAGCAAATCAACATAGTGATTGATTTCTTGCGGATGTTTAAGACGCCAAAGACGATGATATTGATAGATCCTGTTATGGGCGACCATGGGAAAATCTATTCATCCTATACCCAGGAAATGTGCCAGGGAATGAAGCGTTTGGCAGCTTATGCAGACCTTTTGACGCCTAATCTTACCGAAACTTGTCAATTGCTGGAGATTCCGTATCCAGAAGATGGCATGGCAGATTCTGACCAGCTCCATTCTATGGCTGAAAAGCTATGTGCTTTAGGACCGAGTAAGGTTGTGATTACAGGCCTCGCACAAGGAGATGAGCTGCATAATTTTATCTACGAAAAGGGCAAGGCAAGTCATGTTGTCAGTGTACCAAAGATAGGCGGAGATCGATCAGGGACGGGCGATGCGTTTTCAGCAATCGTAGCCGGCAGCATAGTAAAAGGGGAAGACCTAACTGCTGCTGTCCAAAAAGCGGCTGATTTTATCAGTAAATCCTTGGCTTATACCGTAAAACTGGGGCTGCCTTGGAATTATGGGATTTGTTTTGAAGAGTTTTTGACCGAGTTGAAATAGGAGGAACATAAAATGATCGTATACACGTTTTCTAAGCAGCATACATATATTGATTTTGCCGCCAGTGTCAAAGAAATGCCAAAGGGGCTGCGGACAGCCTATGTAAATATTACGAACCAATGCAACTGTGCCTGTACGTTTTGCCTGCGTCAATTCAAAGAAATGGCAAAGGAAAACACACTTTGGCTTGAAGCTGAACCGACAGCCGCCCAAATCATTGAAAACCTTGAGCAGCAGGATTGGTCGCTTATCAGAGAAATCGTATTTTGCGGTTTTGGCGAACCGACACTTCGTCTTGACGTATTGCTTGAAGTCATGCGTTATGTAAAAGAAAAAATGCCACAGATGAAAACTCGACTAAATACCAATGGTCTCAGTGACCTGGAATATAAAAAAGAGACGGCAGTTCTTTTTGCCGGCTTGCTCGATACCATATCCATCAGCTTGAATGCATCAAATGAGGAAGAGTATCTTAAGTTGACACGCAGCAAATTTGGCCAAGGGTCTTATGAAGCTATGCTGACTTTTGCGCAAAAATGTCGACCGCATATCGAAAATGTTGTTTTGACCGTTGTCGATTCAATTGGTGCAAATGAAATCCAAAAATGCCAGAAAATTTGTGATGAACGCGGAGTTACCTTGCGTGTTCGTCCTTATGAAGCAAACTAAAAAGCAGAACAACAAAAGCGGCTCGCATCAAAATGCCAGCCGCTTTTATACCTCGATAATCATCTGTTTCCTCACTATATTCATTTGTCTGCATAGCTTCCACTCGCGGAAATTATGCTGTTTATCCCATGGCTAGTCTAACCACTCGTGATGCATTCGCATTCAACGAGATCTACCATTGACCTCGCAAGAGAGCTGCAGCTCAAGGTAACCTTAGGGTCAGATATTATGGTCCATTGGGGTATGTGGTCGTTTCTGCATTGCAATACAGTTATGAGTCGGTCCCTGATGTTGGTTCTCCATTGCCCATTGTTTTTGACCGGCAATTCCTTCACTTTCAGTACGTATAACGATGTTATTACGTCTTAATCATCTGCAGGACTTAGCATTTCAAAGCTGATCGGTCAAGCCAAACTCAATGGAGAACGCAACCGTACTGTCAAGTCTTCTATCATTCCCCACATCCTTCCGGGTAGAATTTAGAAGAGAACCTTGCATGTGTCGGACAAACTGGGTATCCGGGGTTCCACCTCCAGCCCTACCAACTGGAGTAGATCTGCAGATCCTTTGTTTATCTTCTCTCTCCTCTTTACAGCTTTATTATAACATGGAAACATTAAAATGGCAATATTCTAATAATTATTTTACTGAATATTTGCAAAAGAAAAAACCGATAAAAAATCCCGAACTATAAGGCTTTTTAGCCCAGTTCGGGATTTTTATCAATAGATTGTCTTATCTTCGTAAGAAATCATATAAAGCTCTTACCATGATAGCAGCCGAAGTAGCACCCGGATCTTGATGACCGATGCTGCGTTCCCCTACGTAACTGGCGCGCCCTTTTTTTGCGGCAATGGTTTTGGTGTAATCAATGCCGTCTTTTGCTGCGCGGGATGCAAGTCCCATGCATTCAAAGAGCGTCTTTTCATTTTCAAGGCCTTCAACGAATACTTCGTGAACCGGAATCAAAACATCTAAGATCGTTTTGTCGCCGCGTACAGCCTTGCCGCGTTCCTGGATTCCTTGCACAGCAACGCCGAGAAGTTTTTCAACACTGGCTACATTGAACGTTGTGTTTTCATCGCAGGCTTCACCAGCGCGAAGAAAAGCTGTGGCATAAAGGGGACCAGCAGCGCCGCCTACCGTCGACATCAAAGCTTTGCCGACAGTTTGGAGAACCGGGCCGGGCTTAGTAGTGTCTTCCATTGCTTCTATTTTTTCCAATACAGCTTCAAAGCCTCGGGCCATGTTGATGCCATGATCACCATCACCGATTTCGCGATCCAATTTGGTCAAAAAATCTTTTTGAGCGATGATGGCATTGCTCACGCCGTCAATGGCGTCTTTCATTCTTGTCATAAAAAATATTCCTCCATTTTCGTGAATTGTTATAATACCGTACCGTTTAAGGTGAACTCATATAGATATGGCTTTTTTTCATCTTTATTTCAATTGGATGATCAAATTCTTAACAGACAGCGTTACTCCATACATTGTAGCACATAAAACCTTTGGTATAAATACATATTAAGAAATATGCGATGGTCCTGGGGACAGTCAATCCCTAGGATCTTGATATTTCATAATGATTCTCTATTATATGATATTTGTCTTTAGATTACCAGTATATAATATGAATTATTTTTAATCTGATAATTTTGTAATTTTTAAGGCGGGCAAATCTGCAAAAGAAAGCGCAAGAAAACAAAAAAACTCTTGAAAAAAAGACGAGAGCCCTTGCGAAAGTGGAATAAGTATAGCAAAATAGGGTATAAAGAAAACCGTTGCAAGTAAAGATAGTATATTCTAAAAGAAAATGGGACAGGAATTTTGATTATGGAAATAAAAGCTATGCAAGAATTTTGTGCAATCGTGGAAGAGGGCAACATCAGCCAGGCAGCGACGAGATTGGCATTAGCGCAGCCGGCACTGAGCAAACAGATGAAGAAGCTCGAAGCTTCTTTGGGGGTGCAGCTTTTTGAACGAGGCAGCCGTCGTATTCGGCTGACGGAGGCAGGGCGGCTTTTGTATGAACGCGTACAGCAGATCCTGGTGATGGTAGATGGTACCGTTCAGGAAATCGAAGCGATCGGTTCTGGTGTTGCCGGTTCTTTGACCCTTGGCACAGTGACGACTTCGGGGGCGATATTGCTGCCGGACCTAGTCAAAGAATTTCATCGATTGTATCCTAAAGTTACTTTCCAGCTATGGGAAGGTGATGGCACTCATGTACTCGAGCTCCTCGACAATAGAGTGGTTGAGATCGGCATAACTCGCAGCCAGGTGGATCCTAAGATGTATGAATCGATTACATTGCCCAATGAACCATTGGTGATGGTCATGAACAAGGATCTATGCATCTGCGGTGAAAATCCGGACAGTGTTTCTTTACAGGAACTGGAGGGCAAGCCACTGATCATCCCGCTTCGCTGGAAGTCGCTGTTTTTATCGCAGTGCAGGCAAGCAGGTCTGGCGCCGCAAATTGTCTGTGTCAGTGATGGGATATCCCAAAATATTTTTTGGACGAAGATGGGAATTGGAATGACCTTGGTGCCGCAGTCGATGGAGCATCTGCTAGCCGACGAAAAACTGGTGTACAAAAAAGTTATCGGAGCGGAAATTTTGACTTTGACCGTTATCGCCTGGCTCAAAAATAGAACGCTCTCGACTGGCGCACAGAAGTTTTTGCAGTTGCTTCGTGAAATGTTTGCGAATGGAACAACTATTAAACAATAGATGGAGGAGATAAAGAATGGATTTTGATTTGAAAATAGGTATGAAAAAAGAAGAAGCTGTGATGGTCAGCGATGAAAATACAGCGATTGCGATGGGCAGTGGCTCTTTGCCGGTTTTTGCGACACCGGCATTGGCGGCTTTATTGGAAAAAGCTGCAGCGATACTGGTGGAGGATCAAGTTTCTTCTGAATGGACGAGCGTGGGGACACTGCTTGCGATTGAGCATATAGCGGCAACTCCCGTTGGCATGCTGGTCACGGGGAAAGTTGAATTGATGGAAGTCCAAGGCCGCAAACTGATTTTTTCCGTGCAAGCATTTGATGGCCGCGAAGAAATTGGCCGTGGAACGCACGAACGTTTTTTGGTGAAAAAAGAATCGTTTATGCAAAAAGCTATGAATAAAATAGGGTGAAGGGCAAAATGCCGAATTTTTATTGGAAATTTTATGCATTTATGCTATGATATGAAATATATCGCTTGTTCATTTGCAGAGCAAAGACGCTCGTTTGAAAAGCACAGTGTTGATTTTTACTGGCTGTGTTTTTTAGATGAGCTATTTTTATTTGCTTTAAAGAGGCTTTGGTTTACAGTTTCTTGACGGAAACTGTTGTAAAGAGCAGCGATTGCAGCAGTATCAATTTTAAATGCAGGAGTGAGACTATGGCAGCAGATACGAAGGAAATCATTGATTCATCAGTTTTACTAGGAGAATTGAAAAAAGCCAGCCAAGATATGGGTGGGGTGATAAAATCCATACAAGACATCGCGAAACAGACGAATTTGTTGTCACTTAATTCAGCGATCGAAGCTGCTCGCGCCGGCGAAGCTGGCCGAGGATTCAGTGTGGTTGCGGATGAGATAAAGAAGCTGGCGACGAGAAGCTTTGAGTCTACGCAGGAAAGCGGAACGATCATCAGCAATATAGTCGATCAGGCGAATCGAGTCATGGGCGTGCGGACGGCAGATGTAGCGTATGACGTCATCGATAAGATCGATCGTAATCTTTTTGAACGCAATTGCGATGCACAAGCCTGGGCGAAATTCGATAAGGTACAAAACTGCCTGCGTAAAGGCGATGCGGATTCGATTCGCCAGGGCAATGAGTTTTTGCGCAATATCATCGATATATACGAGGTGTATCTTGATTTGCTCGTCGTCGATACCACGGGCAAGATTGTGGCTGCCGGAGTCAATCAAAAATCCATTGGACATTCGATGGAAAAGAGAGACTGGTTTAAAAATGTAGTTGCAGCTAAGAGCATTTCTGTATCGGATTTATATTTTTCACATATCGAGGATAAACCGACTGTTGCGTACTCTTGTCCGATTCTGGATGATGCAGGAAATGTTCTGGGATATTTTTCTTCGCGTTTCAATTGGGATTTTATTTACGATATCATTGATTCAGCGAAGGTTGGGAAAAATGGGCATGTGTATGTTGTCAATGATCAAGGCATGGTCATTGCAACAAAGGATCGCAGTGATGTCTTAAAGAGCAATTTGCAAGGACTTCCAGCTGTTCAAAAAGCAATTGCGGGAGGAACCTATGGGTATACGATGGAGACGGGGACCGGTGGTACCACAAAAATCGTCGGTTATGCTCATACTCGCGGCTATAATGCCTATAAAGGGAAAAATTGGTCAGCGATTGTGACAGAAGAACTATAATTTTTTTATAAGAGCTGCTGAAAGTGAGGCGGCTCTTGTTTTTTGTTTGTAGAGGAATTATATTAGAATAGAAAATATGGAGGTGGGAACATTGAAAACAGCTTTTTATTATGAGATGGCCATTGGCCGCATATGCATTGTTCAGGAAAATGAGAGTATTACCCATATAGATTTAGATGAAATGCCAAAAGATGCCAAAAATGAAGAGACACTGCTGCTGAAAAATGCTGCAAAGCAGCTTGCGGAATATTTTTCAGCGCAGCGCAGTTCGTTTGATTTGCCGCTGGCACCAAAGGGGACAGGTTTTCAACAAAGCGTTTGGCAAGCTTTGCTGAAAATCCCCTATGGGGCGACTCGATGCTATAGTGAAATCGCTGAGGTCATTGGCAATGAAAAAGCCTGCCGGGCCGTTGGCATGGCCAACAATAAAAATCCGATCCTCATTGTAATTCCCTGCCACCGGGTCATTGGTAAAGACGGCAGCCTTACCGGTTATGGCGAAGGACTGCCCATTAAGCAGTTTCTGCTCGACCTTGAAAAAAAGGGCAGTGCGAGTGAGGCGATCTGATGCTTAAGCACGAAGTTCAGACGCTTTTGCAAAAACATGCTGAGCCGGCGTATCAAAAATTTGCGCAAGCCTTGTTGCCGGGAACTGAAGGTATTTTGGGTGTTCGAATTCCCAAACTTCGCAAGTTAGCACAGGAAATAGCAAAAAACGAATGGAAAAAATATCTGGAAGAAATAGCGCTTCCGGAATATTTTGAAGAGACGATGCTGCGCGGCATGGTCATAGGGTACGCTGCTATGGAAATCGAAGAACGTTTGCTGTATTTGACGGAATTTGTTCCACGGATTGATAATTGGTCTGTTTGCGACAGCGTGTGTGCTACCTTGAAATTTACTCGATTGCATAAAAAGCAGGTGTGGGATTATTTGCAGCCTTATTTTTATAGCGATAAAGAATTTTTTGTCCGTTTTGCTGCAGTTATGGCTTTGGATTTTTATATAGAAGAAAGCTATCTCGATTCTTTATTTGCGATTTTTTCTAGGGTAAAGGCAAAGGCTTACTATTCAGATATGGCAATTGCCTGGACCTTATCGATTTGCTTTGTCCGTTATCCGCAAAAAACAATGGAATACGTAAAGACACGTGAGCTGACGTTGTCAATCTATCGAAAAACATTGCAGAAAATCTGTGAATCCAGGCAGGTTGATGCAGCCTGGAAAAAAGAAATCAGAGAGCTGCGGGCTGATATTTAAGCCCACTCATTGTCTTGACAGCTGATAAAATATAATTTATAATGCAGTTTCAACTATATTTTTAAAAAACTATGGAAGAAATATTTTTCATAGTCTTTGCTTATTTGATAGTTTGAGATTATGGCATTTTTAAAATTCGCTGCTTTTAATTACGCAGCTAAAGAAGCATAGCAGAGAGAGAGCAGGCATCGCCGGCTCTCTCTCTACCGTTTAGCCATGAAAATCGAATTGTCGGATGCAATATGGTATATCTTATGAAATGAGAAAAAGAGGGATTTTTGTTGATTGCTTTAGCAGAAGGATATCGGGCAGGATTATTCAAATCGAGTCAATGGGGAAAGAATATTATTTCAGGGATTGTTGTCGGCGTAGTGGCTCTGCCGTTGGCAATGGCATTTGCGATAGCGAGTGGCGTAGCACCGGAACAGGGGATTTACACCGCGATAGTCTCGGGTATTTTTGTCTCCTTATTCGGTGGATCGCGGGTTCAAATAGCCGGACCGACAGGCGCCTTCATTGTTTTATTGTCGGGAATCATGATGAAGTATGGCTTAGCGGGACTTCAAATTGCCACGATCATGGCAGGCGTCATACTGCTCTTGATGTCGCTGGCAAGGCTGGGCGATGTCATTCGTTTCATACCGGCACCGGTTATTGTTGGTTTTACGGCAGGCATCGGAGTGACGATCTGGGTTGGGCAATGGCAATCCTTTTTTGGGTTTCCGGCGATTCCGCAAACGGAGTTTTTCCACCAGAAATTGTATTACTTGTTGTTGTCTTTGCCCCAGGCTCATATGGGAACGCTTATTATTGGCTGTTTCAGTTTAGCGTTGATCTTGCTTTCGCCGAAGGTTCCCTATTTGCGAAAAATTCCAGGTCCGCTTATCGCGATGGTGGCAGCCATGCTTTTACAGGAAATTTGTTCTTTTTCCGGAGTTGCTACGATTGGGACCGCTTTTGGTGGGATCCCGCAGGGCTTGCCTTCTTTTGACTTGCCGAATATCGGTTTTTCAGAAATCGTATCATTGATTGGCCCCGCCTTTACCATCGCGATGCTCGGCGCAATCGAATCTCTTCTATCTGCAGTGGTTGCCGATGGGATGACCGGTCATCAGCATGATTCAAACCAAGAATTATTTGGACAGGGATTGGCAAATATTTTTTGTCCGCTGTTTGGCGGAATTGCGGCAACCGGTGCGATTGCACGAACGGCGACGAATATTCGCCAAGGCGGAAACAGTCCGCTGGCAGGTTTGGTGCACTGCGTTGTTCTCGTTGCCATACTGCTTTTCTTAGCGCCTTTTGCGGCAAATATACCATTGGCATCAATGGCTGCCATTTTGTTTGTTGTTGCCTATAACATGAGCGATGTCAAAGGTTTCATCCGCTTGGTGCGAATTGCGCCATTGGCAGACTCGCTTATTTTGATGATTACCTTTTTGCTTACCGTCTTTTCGGATTTGGTCGTGGCGGTAAACGTTGGCGTTGTTTTGGCAATACTGCAATTCATGCGTAAGATGGTCGGCTCAATTGATGTCCATGCCATAACAAATCAGGAACTTTCGCAGGCTGTGCAAAAAGAAATCGGCCTGCATAAAAATATTTTGGTGTATACGATTGAAGGACCGCTTTTTTTCGGAGCAATCAATGCTTTTGAACGGTCTTTGGCACACATAGGCAAAGACCCGCGCTATGTCATCATCCGCTTTGCAAACGTTCCCTTCGTCGATCTCACCGGATTGAAAATGCTCAATGAGGTCATTAAAAATTTGCAGAAAAGAAGGATCGAAGTCTATTTGAGCGAAGCAAATCCGCAGGTCCGGCGTCATATGTACCGTGCGGGAATGTTCAAGACGCTTGGGCGCAAACATTTATGGCGAAGTTTCAAGGCAGCGTGGGAGAATTGTGAGCAAGCTGCGGCTTTTGCTGAAGAAAAAAAGAAGCAAAATACCTCGCTAAAAAAGGCAGTTATTTCACCTTTGCAATTTATTGAATAAATTTCCTTTGCTTTTTTCATTTTTTATAGTATAATAAGAACCAACTGGAGATGCGGTCCAACGAAATCGTCCTTTGTCCTTCTCAGACTGTTTTACGTAAGGGAAGTCCTAGTGATTGTTCGCTTGAATCAACAATTTCTGAGTAAAACATTTGAGGAGGCTATATATATTATGGCACAAGACAAAACTTTAACTTGCCGCGATTGCGGTGCAGAATTCATTTTCTCAGCATCAGAACAGGATTTCTACGAAGAAAAAGGTTTCACGAACGAACCAGGTCGTTGCCCAGAATGCCGCGCTGCTCGTAAACAGCAGAACGGTGGACGCAATGGTGGCGGCGCTCGTCAACAGCGTGAAATGTTCGACGTAACATGTGCAGAATGCGGAGCTTCTACGCAAGTTCCTTTCCGCCCAAGCAACGATCGTCCTGTATATTGCAGAGATTGCTTCCAGAGCAAACGCTAATATGAAAAAAAGTCCCGGTCTTTTGACCGGGGCTTTTTTTTTGCAGATTTTACAGTGGGAAAAGAGGTATTTGCCAAGGCTTGTTCATCAAAATGACAAAATAGTTCAACTTGCTTGAAATCAATGGATAATAGGACGGGGCTTGTGCTGACTTTTGACATAAGCCGTAGAGAGTCCCAACATGTTTGCCCTTAAGACGTTTTCAAGCGGCATGATCAGCTGTTGATTGATTTCGGCGATGAGCTTCTCGGGTTTGCGTTGTTCATTCGATTGCAAGGTGATCAGATCGATGCGAATGATACTGCTTGTGACGTCAATAGTGCAGCTGCCATTAGAAATTAATTCAGCGTTCATAAATAGCAACACTCCTCTGTAGTTATTTATGTATTGCTTTAAATTACCAAAATGCATAGCCTAGCCAAATGTAGTTTGGGGGTCGGTGACAAAGAAAACAAGCCAATTTCTCCCGATTTCCTGGTGACTTATGAATCTGCTGGAATTATGAGGACGAAAAACCGTCCCTTATAATATCCATATAATAAGAATACCAGCATCGCATTATAAAAACACTATCTAAAAGTATAGTTTACCAAAAAATAATAAATTTTATTTCGGGAACACGCCTGCTTTCACTGGGTCAATTGCGGCCTGCGGTCGATATCGGCACAGAAATTCCGATTTTTGCGGTGAAAGCGAGGACCTGCGAACGGTTTTTCAAATGAAGGCGATGGGCAATTTCATTCATATGATATTTAATCGTGCTTTCAGACAAGGAAAAATGTTCGCCGATTTCTTTATACGTATAGCCCTGGACGGCAAATTTCAAAATGTCGATCTGCCTAGTGGTCAGTGGCAATGGCGAGTGGCTTTCTTTTTGGGTGGCAGCTAATTGTTCGCCTAAACGCGTGAATTCTTTTAAGAGCTTTTCGACCAAGGCCGGGCTTAGTGGGAATTCACCTCGGCCAATAGCGGCGAGACTGTTCCAAAAGCTTTCGCTGCTATTGAAATCATCGCTCAGCATGTAGCCGGAGGCGCCGGCTTTTATTGACTCGAACAGATGAAGCTCATTTTGTACAGGTGCTAAGATGATGATTTTTGTCAAAGGAAATTTTTTTTTGATGAGCCGCGTGGTTTCGATACCATCTTTTTTTTTGAATTGTGCGTTTATCAAAACAACTTCAGGCCGCAGCTGTTCTGTTTGTTTCAAGGCCTCAGCGCGATTGTGGGCGATGCCGATGATTTCGATTGAATCAGGGCCCTTATTGTCAGATAATCGTTTGGAAAATGAAGCTTGATCATCCAATAGCAGCACTTTCATGCAAAACATCCTTTCGTCGATGAGATAAGTAATGGATTTTCGGCATAGGCATGTGTCGGTGATGCTTTTTATGTTCCTATGAGGGCGGCAAGGCGGTAATAAAGGCGTTTTTAGGGTGAAGTTTATTGCTGGATGTCTGCCAGCTTATTTAACAGCGATTTTTGGGCTTGATGCTGTTGTTGATATACGGCAAAATTATCAGGATTTGGTTCGTAAGTTTGGGAAATTTCGAGATTGCCAGACAGAGCAGAAATCAGATTTGTGACATTTCCAACGGCATAGGCGCCCAGGATAGAGTTGGTCAATACAGCACCGCCTGATATTTTCAAGGTGATGGCTTTGGTAGCTAAGACATCTGATTTTATTTGGTTCCAAAGTGCATCGCGGCTGCCTCCCTCGGTGATGGTGATTCGATCGATGGGGATTCCTGCTTGCCGATAGGTATCGGTGATTTCTTTGTAATCATAAGCTATAGCCTCAAGCACAGAGCGCCAGAGAACGTATTGATCCGTGTCGAGTGTCATGTTGAGAAAACTTCCCTTGACCGCAGCGTATTCATCATAGCCGCCAGTCAAGTAAGGCAGGAATAAGACATCGTTGCAGCCGGGAGGAACAATGCTTGCTCGTTGGCTGAGCTGGTCATAGTAGCGCTCGTCGTCAGATTTTTGACAGATGCTGTCTTTGAACCAACGCAGGGCAAGTCCACCGGTCCGGACAAATCCCCAGTAAAAATAAGTGTTTTCTAAAGTACCACTGTTAAAAATCAAGCCGCTGCCTTCCTGGCTTAGTTCCGGGATGATTCCATTGGTTGAAACACAGAACATGGCACAAGTTCCGGCTACATCGACCGCTTTATTGGCCGTGAAAACGCCACTGCCAAGCATCGATTGCATCGTATCGCCGGCTCCGGCGCAGATGGGAATACCGGCTGGACAACCGATGTCCGCGGCATTTTCTGCTGACAATTGGCCGATGATATCCCATGGTTTAACGATTTTGGGAAGATAGCGAGAATCTATGTCAAGGATTTCAAGCTGCGTAGGTGACCAGGATTTTGCATACACATCGTATCCCAGTCCCCAACCAGACATTGTGCCCCAGTCGACGAAAGCATCTTGGCTGGAAAGGCCGGCTAGATTCATTAGAATATAAGGGGCGTTGTGAACAAACTTACAGCCGTGGCTTTGAAAGTTTTCGTCATTGGCGAGAAGCCAGCGAGCATGAAGGGCCGGGAACATGCAGCTTGGTTCAGCATTTCCCGTTTCTTTGCCCCAGATAGATAGGTGCAGGTCGCGGATCGATTGAGCATCTTTTTGTGTCCTTGAATCCAGGTAATTGATATAAGGCGTAATGGCTTTGCCGGAAGCATCGATGCCGACGATTCCGCAAATGATTCCATCGCCCATGATGGCTTTGATTGAAGCGGGGTCTAGGCCTTGCGCTTTGAACTGAACGACGCATTCGGCCATACCCAGTTTTGTCAGGGCCAAATATTCTTCGGCATCCATTTCAACCCAGCCCGGATGTGGATAACGCAAGGTTGTCGGATGCGTGACCTTTGCCAGACAATTCATGTTCTGGTCATATATAGAAACCTTGACGCTTTGGGTCCCGGCATCAAAACTGAAATAATATTGTTCCATTAAGATATTCAACTCTTTTCACTGTTTCTTTGGGTTTGGCAGCAATCGAAATACACTGTCGCATATGACCTATTTTACCATTAGCGCGATGGATTTAAAATGACTATTTTTAGTTTTCCCTAATATATGTAAAATTTTACACTGCATCCGTCAAAAGATCATCTTGACTGAAATTGTAGAGGAGAATGTTGTCTGTGGCAAAACGGCAAGAAGTTACAGTGTGTGCAGATAAAATAAAGCGGCTGATAAAATCAAAAGTTGATTTTATCAGCCGCTTTATTTTGATGGAATCTTGGTTGGAGAAATCTCATCAAAAAATCTTAATTTGTCCGTTTGCGGAGGAGCAAATGGTCCAGACTATACTTTCCTGGACCGACACCTAAGGCGGCAATAAACGAAAAACCGTCCTCAAATGATTGTGATGCTTTGGACAAACCTGTACCAGACAAAAGCTGGGTAGAAAAAGCCATCATCATATTGCAGAAGAGAAATAGAGCTGCAAAACGATAGCCAAGGCCGAGCAAAAGGAAAAGTCCGCCAAAAAATTCGATGATGGCTGGCATAAATCCCCAAAGGACTGGCATCGCTGTGATGCCGAAGACCTTCATCGTCGAGCCGAGATGGATCCAAACTTCAGGGCCGCCGGTGATTTTTGGAAATCCATGCCACATGAACATGGCGCCGACGGCAACCCGAAAACAAAGCAAAGCAAAATCTTGTTTTTGTGAAAAAAAGTCATTGAAGGAACTAAAAAAAGTCCGCATGAAAACACCCCACAAATTGCTATTATTTTGTGAATCTACACCTAAAAGACATTATAAATAAGAAATGTGAAGTTCTTGTGAAGTTTTTTAAATTTTATGTTGAAATCTTTAGCGATTGAGGTGGGGCAAAGCAATGAATTCCTTGGGGGGAATCAAATGTTCGCCGATGATTTTTTCCATCCAGATCATGTCGTACCATTTACCATCCTTGTAGCCGCAGTTTGTAAAATGTGCAGTTTTTTTATAACCGAGGCGTTCATGGAATCGAATGCTTTTGGGGTTTGGATAGGCAATGCAGGCGTTTAGATTGCAAATGTTTTGTTTTTTCAAGGTTTCCTCAAGTGCTGTGTATAATTTGCGCCCAAGCCCGCTGCCGTGATAATCCTGACTGACATAGACCGATGTTTCCGCTGCCCAGCTGTATGCGGCACGTTCTTTAAACATCGAAGCATAGGCATATCCTAGCAGCGTGCCCTGTTCTTCGGCAACAAAGTAAGGATACTTCAATAGAGTGGCTTTGATTCTTGCTTCGAATTCGCTGCATGTGGGAATGATATATTCAAACGTTATCGCCGTATCTCTGACGTAGGGGGCGTATATGGCAAGCAGCTGGCTGGCATCTTCAGGTCTTGCCAGGCGGATGGTAATGTTAGTTGACATCGTAAATCACCCTTTCTTAGGTATTGTTGAGTTCATTATACACCAGAAGGACAATGCAATAGAAAACTTTTGCAAATCTAGGCCTTTTCAAAGTGATGTATTAATAAACAGAATATTGTGATATAATAAAGGTAGGATATTGACCATGCATAAATGCAGATAAGGGAGCGTGAAGAAAATGTTTTCAGGCATGTATTTGGGTGGGATGATGCCGTTTTTTGGACTCCTTCATGTCGTCATCATCGCAGCATTTTTGTATTTTGCTTATGATATTGCTAAATCTTTACGGCGGATTGCCGATAAATTGGACAAAGACGACATAAAAGAAAAGTGACACGCGAGAGCTGGTGATGGAGTAAGAGGCATTGCCGGCTCTTCTTTATGTATTTTCTTGACTTCTATATTCAAATATCGTAATATGTGAATATAGAAATATAAATATAGATGAATGAAATGGTGATTTTATGGATAATGATTTCAATAAATTTAATGAAGCCACGGAAATCCTAAAAGTTTTGGCGCATCCGGTGAGGCTTTGCATTGTAAGAGGTTTGATTGAAAAGGGAACCTGCAATGTTTCTCATATGCAGGATTGTCTGCAAACACCGCAGTCTACGATTTCTCAGCATTTGCAAAAATTACGCAGTGCCGGGATTGTAAGCGGCAGTCGCAATGGAGTAGAAATCCAATATAGCATCAGTGATGAACGGGTAAAAAACATAGTGACAGCTATTGTCAAATCTATGGACATTCAATAAGAAAATGAAGCATTTATCGAGGAGGTCATGAAGGTGAAAAAGTATATCATTGTCGGTGGGGTTGCCGGAGGTGCTACAGCAGCAGCTCGGCTCAGACGATTGGATGAATCGGCTCAAATCATTCTTATTGAAAGAGGAGAATACGTTTCTTTTGCGAATTGCGGGCTGCCGTATTACATCGGTGACACGATAAAAGATAGGGACCGCCTGCTTTTGCAGACACCAGAATCTTTGCAGGCCCGCTTTAATCTCGATGTACGTGTGCAAAGTGAAGTGACTTCGATTGACAGTGAGGAAAAAAAGATAACGATCCTCTCAAGTCAGCGAGGTGTTTATGAAGAAACGTATGATGCTCTTTTGTTAGCGCCGGGAGCACAGCCATTGAAACCGCCTATTCCGGGAATCGACAGCAAACGGATCTTGAGCTTGCGAAATGTTCCGGATGCTGATGAGCTGCGGACTTTCGCTGATGCCGGAGCGGGCAGAGCCGCTATTATTGGCGGCGGCTTCATTGGCGTAGAGATGGCTGAAAACTTACGCGACAGAGGCCTTGAGGTGGTGTTGATTGAAGCTGCACCGCATATTTTAGCTCCATTTGATACGGATATGGTCAAAATCGCAGAAAAAGAACTGGAAGAACATGGAGTTCGTTTGATTCTGGGCGATGGCGTAAAAAGTTTTGCCGAGATGGATCGAGGCGTAAGTATCACATTGGGATCGGGCAATAATGTAGAGGCCGACTTTGTCGTCTTAGCTATCGGTGTGCGGCCAGATACGGCTTTTTTGCAGGGGAGCGGCATTGAACTTGGCAGCAGAGGCCATATCATCGTAAATGAAAATTTGCAAACGAGTGCAAAAGATGTATATGCAGTCGGTGATGCCGTAGAAATAACCGATTTTGTCAGCGGAGCAAAGACGGCAATCCCTTTGGCGGGGCCAGCCAATCGCCAGGGGCGCCTTGCAGCGGATAATATAGCAGGGAAGCCACGTACTTATGGCGGTTCACAAGGAACGTCGATACTCAAGGTATTTGACTTGACGGCAGCCTCGACGGGCAGCAATGAAAGAACGCTGCAAAAACAAAACGTCGTTTATAAATCGGTGTGTATCCATCCAGGCTCGCATGCGGGATACTATCCTGGCGCGAGTCCGATAACTCTTAAGCTTTTATTTGATGATGAAGGCCGGGTTTTGGGAGCGCAGGCAATGGGCTATGACGGTGTCGACAAGCGCATCGATGTAATCGCTGCTGTTTTGCGATTGAAGGGTTCCGTCTACGATTTGACTGATTTGGAACTGGCCTATGCTCCACCGTTTTCTTCCGCGAAAGATCCGGTCAATATGGCAGGTTATGCAGCAGAAAATGTTTTGCAGGGGATAAGTGAAGGGATTTCTTATGAGGCAATGAAAGCTGATACCAATCGTGTTTTAATTGACGTGAGAACAAAGATGGAATATGAAAACGGACATATCGAAGGTGCAAAGAATATTCCGGTCGATGAACTGCGCTCACGCCTGGATGAGCTGAACCGGGCAGCGGATTTGATTGTTTACTGCCAGGTAGGTTTTCGTGGTTATGTAGCAGAACGGATATTGAAGCAAAATGGGTTTTCTGTGAAAAATTTACAGGGTGGTTATACCTCAGCTCGGCAGCAAGAGTTTGCAGCAAGCGGCAATGAGCTGGTAAAACCTAAGCAGCATGAAATAGATTCCAGCAGAATTGAAATCACCGCAGTGACAGCTTTTGACGAGGTTTTGGATCTTACCGGCATTTCTTGTCCGGGACCGCTTTTAAGGCTCAAACAGAAATTCGATCAATTGAATGATGGTAAAGTTATTAAGGTAATCGCTTCGGATCCGGGCTTTTACAAAGATAGCAAAGCTTGGTGTGAACGTACGGGAAATCAGCTTTTGCAGAGGGCACATGAAAAAGGCAATGTGATTGCCTTTATACAAAAAAAGCAAAAAGAAGTCATGCAGGCAGCCGGACACATGCCTTTGCCCAAAGATGACAAGACCATCGTTGTGTTCAGCGGAGATTTAGACAAGGCATTGGCATCCTTTGTCATCGCTAATGGAGCGGCTGCTATGGGGAAAAAAGTCACGATGTTCTTTACTTTTTGGGGATTGAATGTTTTGCGCAGAAAAGAACCAGTTGCGGTTGAAAAAAATTTTATCGACAAGATGTTTGGCTGGATGATGCCGCGCGGCAGTGAGCAGCTCAAGCTATCTAAGATGAACATGCTGGGAATGGGAACCAAAATGATGCGAAGTGTGATGCAAAACAAAAATATAGAGTCATTAGAAAGTCTTATGGAAAGTGCGAAGGCAAGCGGCGTTGAAATGATTGCCTGCCAAATGTCGATGGATGTCATGGGAATCCATCAAGAGGAATTGATCGATGGCGTGACCATTGGCGGCGTTGGAGCATACTTAGATGCCGCCGAAGATGCCAATGTAAATTTGTTCATTTAAGAATCAAAAGGAAGGCTGCCGGGGAAATCCCTGGCAGCCTTCCTTTTTGATTCTTTTATACGCGTTCTAGGACGCTCTTGAGAAATTTTTGCGTGCGTTCATGCTGAGGATTATTGAACAGTTCAGCCGGCGGACCTTCTTCGATGATGACGCCATCTCCCATGAAAATCACGCGGTCGGCAACTTCTTTGGCAAAGCCCATTTCATGGGTGACGATGACCATCGTCATTCCTTCCAATGCCAGCTTTTTCATAACGGACAAGACTTCTCCGACCATTTCGGGATCAAGGGCAGAGGTAGGTTCGTCAAAAAGCATGATCTGTGGATTCATTTCTAGGGCACGGGCAATTGCGATTCGCTGTTTTTGCCCACCGGAAAGCGTCGAGGGGAATACATCGCGTTTATCTTCAAGACCGACGAGCTTTAATAGAGCCATGCCTTTTTCTTCAGCTTCTTTTTTATTCATTTTTCCAAGCTGCATGGGAGCTAAGGTGATATTTTGCATGACGGTATAGTTGGGGAACAGATTGAACATCTGAAAAACCATGCCGATATTTTCGCGGAAGGCGTTCATGTCTTTGAGCTTCAAGACATCTGTGCCAAAGACCTTAATAGAGCCGCCTTGGGCTTCTTCCAAGCGATTGAGGCAGCGCAGCAAAGTGCTTTTGCCCGAGCCTGATGGGCCGATGATACAGACGACCTCTCCTTGATTTACATGGAAGGAAACATCTTTGAGCACGATGTTTTTTCCAAAGGATTTGACTAAATTATCTACTTCAATGATCATAACGAAGTGTCCTTTCTACCCATTTTGCCAATAAAGATAATGCCACGATGACAATTAGGTACATGATCGCTGCAAAGGAATATACTTCAAAAGGCATATAATTTTGCGCGATTATGATTTGTGAGTTCATGGTCAGTTCACGGACGCTGATGACCGAGAGTATGGAAGTATCCTTTAGCGTTGTGATGAATTGGTTGATGATCGGCGGGATCATGATTTTGATGGCTTGCGGCAAAACCACGAGACGCAAGGTACGAAAATAACCAAGCCCCAAACTGCGAGCCGCTTCTACTTGTCCTTGATCGACGGCCTGGATGCCACCGCGGAAAATTTCTGCAAGATACGCACTGGCATTGATCGTAAGCGTTAAAATCGCGGCAAAAATCGGATTGAATTTCACATGTAAAAGGGCACCGACGCCAAAAAACAGAAACAAGGCAAAAATCATGACCGGAATGCCGCGAACAAAATAAACATAGACATTATAGATGACCTGGCAGGCTTTTATATGAGAAAGCCCCATGACCGCTAGGATGATGCCGATGAAAAAAGCAAAAAACAGCGATGCGGCGGCGATGATGATGGTGGATTGCAAGCCGTTTAAAAGACTTGGCCAGCAGGTAAGAAACAGTGTGATATACTCTTGCATAAAAACCTCCTAAAAAATAAGGGAGTGGCTGAATCGCCAGCTCCCTTAGGATACCCGTTCATTATTTTTTTGCGATGTACTGGGCGACGATTTTATCGTAAGTACCATCGGCTTTGATTTTTTTCAAGCCTTCGTTGAATTTTTGTAAAAGTTCTTGGTTATCGCCTTTTTTCACAGCGAAACCATAAGATGGAGGCGCGATAACAGAATCAATGGCGATTTTTAGCTTGCTTTGTTCACCGATCTTGATCTGATAATTGATGACAGGATAGTCTTCCATGAGGAAATCAGCATTGCCGTTAGCGACTGCGAGCATCATGCTAGGCGAATCATCATAGTAGGTGATATTGAACTGGTATTTGTCTTTGTTGTCTTCAGCAAATTTTGCTCCCGTCGTACCTTTTTTTACGGCGGCGGTTTTTCCTGTAAGATCTTCTAATTTATGAATTGCATCGTTGTCTTTACTTACGATGACAGCTAAGCCGGATTCGATATAGCCATCAGAAAAATCTACGGATTTTTTGCGTTCATCGGTGATGTTGATGCCGGCGATTGCGCCATCGATCTGGCCGGATACGAGCCCCGGGATGATTCCACTGAAATCCATCGGTTTTAATTCATAGTCAACGCCTTCTGCTTTAGCGATTGCGTCGAGCAATTCGACGTCGATTCCCTTGTATTTTCCATCGACTTCCATCGAAAATGGTGCATATTTTGCATCGCAGGCAATGACGTATTTTTTTGCGGTTCCATTGCTGCTGCCTTTGTCATTGTCGGCTGTGGCAGCGCCGCATCCTGCTAGGGCAGTGATGGCAAAAAGCATCATAGCGCCAGTTGCCAGAAATTTTCCGAGTTTTCCGTTCATGTGATATTCCTCCTAATTTTTAATTGAAAGCCGCTTGCATTTTTGCAATAAAAAGGCGCTAAAAAAAGAAAAAATCTTTTTTTAGCGCCTTTGCTCACGTATTCGTTTGTGCAATTAGCTTCCTAACTGGTGTCAATAATAGCATTTTTACGAAGGAATGTCCAGTGGATAAATGTTTTTTCTGCAAATAAAAATAGGTAAAGAGGAATTTACAGAAAAATAGAGTGATTTGTGGCTTGGCTTTGTTTTTTTTGACAAAAATGGCGAGAGAGAATAGCGGGGGATTTTAATGAAGTATGCAATTTTTGTTATAGAAGATATATCATTTTGGTATTTTTATTATACTGTGTCTTGTGCTATAATGCAAAAATGATGATGTTCCTTGCTGAAGGGACACTATAGTTGTTCATAGAAATACGGAGAGAAGGTCTTTGGGTTGGAAAATGATTGGAAGAAGAATCTTGCCATATTGTGGGTGCTTCAATTTATCGGAATGAGTGCAATTACAGGCGTGATTTCTTTTTTGCCGCTTTATGTGCCGCATTTAGGGGTTGTGAACGTGTCTGCTGCTGCCATGTGGTCAGGAATTTTAATGGGGGCAACATCTTTTTTTGCGGCGTTGTCAAATCCATTCTGGGGGGCAATGGCAGATCGAAATGGTCGTAAACCAATGGTGGAGAGAGTGTTATTGCTTTTTGGTTTGATCATGATTTTAATGGCCTTTGCTTCGAATGTTTATCAGCTTTTGTTTTTAAGGATTTTTCAAGGGCTTTGTGGAGGATTTACGGCAGCGGCAACAGCCTTAGCGATCAGCATGTCTCCCAAAAAAGAGATATCCTTTACGGTAGGGATGCTGCAAACCGCCTTGATTGTAGGCGGAGCTTCTGGCCCGATGATTGGCGGTCTTATTGCCGATTATTTTGGCTATCGCCAGCCATTTGTTGTTTTTGGCGTATTGTGTTTGATTGCCCTGGTGGTGGTTCATTTTCGAGTACGGGAAATTTTTACTCCGGTCGTCCGAGCGGAAAAATCACCAATTAAAGCGGTGTTTCAATATGTATGGTCCATTGGGGACTTAAAGCTGATGCTTTTGGTGCAGTTTTTGACGCAGTTTGCCATGCAGAGCATCGGGCCGATCTTGCCGATGTATATTCTCTCGCTAGGGGCAAGTTCTACTAACATTGCTAGCATTTCAGGAACGATTATTGCAATTGCTGGTCTTACGAGTGCGATGTCATCTGCCAGCATGGGATATTTGAGCCGGCATTTTTCCCATAAGCAGATTTTGATAACATCAGCATTTCTTGGCGGACTCTCTTTTATCGGACAGATTGCGGCGACAGATATCATAAGTCTTGGGGTATTGCGCGCACTCAATGGTCTTTGCATCGGAGCGATGGTGCCTAGTTCAAATACAATCGTGACCTATTTGATTCCGGAGGACAAACGCGGTGCTGCTTTTGGAATAACTGGCGGAGCCTCTTTGCTGGGGAATGTCCTAGGACCAACCTTGGCTGGAGTTGTCACCATGGCCTTTGGCATCACCTCGATATTTTGGTTGACGGCAGTATTTTTCCTGCTTGTCGGAACTTTGCTGCTCTTACAGATAAAACAAAATTATACTGCCTATGAAGAGGGTAAGCCGGCTGCGGCACATTGATCATTTATATCAGGCAAAAGGGACTATCGCTGGTGCGATAGTCCCTTTTGCTTAATAAAATATATGTTTATAATGGAATCTTACAGGAAATAATCGTCCCTTTTCCTAAGGCGCTTTGTAGTTCAATCTCGCTATTATGCTGCTTGGCAATCCATTCGGCGATGGAAAGACCAAGGCCGCTGCCACCTGTTATTTTGGCACGGGATTTATCTACTCGGTAAAAACGCTGGAAAATTTGCGACTGTTCGTTTTCATCAATGCCTATGCCGCTATCTTGGATCGTTACGACCCAGTCCGCAGCGGTTTTTTCCCCGGATAAAATGATGCTTCCTTTAGGCGGCGTGTATTTAATGCTGTTTTCAATAAAAATTCGCAGCATTTGTTTTATGGCAGCGACATCTGCCATAAGGGTGACGGAATCATTTTTTTTAAGTTCAATTTTGTGCTCTGGGGCAATGATGGAGGTTTCATGTAAAATCTCTTCTAATAAGGCGGCGGTGTCAAAGTTTTCTTTTTTTAGCAATTGCCGGTCTTGGTCTGTGCGGGCTAAAAATAAGAGTTTTTCAATGAGATCATACATGTTTGCCGCTTCTGATTTTATGGCATCGAGGCCTTCTTGCAAGGTGGCAGCATCGTCCTTGCCCCAGCGATCTAACATATCAGCATAGCCGCTGATTACGGTTATAGGCGTTCGCAGCTCATGCGAGGCATCGGAGACGAAGCGGCGCTGTTTATCAAATCCGGCTTGGATTCGATTGAGCATGTGGTTGAAGGTGGTTCCGAGTTCGTGGAGTTCATCGTTGCTGCCAGATAGTTCAAGTCTTTTTTCGAGGTTTTTCACTTCGATTTCTTTAGCAGCTTGGGTTATTTTGCGGATGGGATTTAAAATTCGTGAGCTCATGAAGATGCCGGATAGAATGGCAATCATGAGCCCTAAGCTGTTCGTGAGGAAGAGGCTGATCAAAAGGTTGGTCAAAAAGCGGGTTTGTCCAAGCATAGGCGATAGTAAATGTACATGATAAGAAGCACCATGAAAAGAGATTTGTTTATGTGTTTCATAATATTGAGGCTTGCTGTTGTCAAGAATTTGGAGGATTTCTTTATGCATGGCATCGAGCTTTGGATTATTGGGATATTCTGCGGTTCTAGTTGGGTTTGGATCGGCGGTTTCTGGACGATTATCAAGGATGAGCTCATTTTTATCATTGTATATTTTAACAATGGTTTCGGGGGAAATCACTTTTTTTTCAAAAATTCTGTTGTCGAGATGGTGTTCCCGATCGAGATCGTGAATAAAGCTGATGGCGTCTTGTTGCAAATCATCTTTTGCCTGTATAAAAAAGACGTAGAGTAAGCCTGTAAAAGTGAGCATACTTGTAAACAGAAGGATGCAGCTTAAAATGATGGCATAGAGCATAGTCAGTTTTATGGAAATAGGGATTTTGCGCTGTCTAATCTTTGACCACATAGCCAACTCCTCGAATCGTATGGATGTATTTTCGGTCATAACAATCATCTAGCTTACTGCGTAAATAGCGGATATAGACGTCGACGATTTTAGTGTCTCCCATGAATTCATAGCCCCATACTTCTTGTAAGATACGTTCGCGGCTCAAAACGATATTTTGATTGCGCAGCAAATAGGCGAGAAGATCATATTCTGTTTTTGTCAATTCAACGGGGGTTTGATCGACGATCACCTCATGGCGTTCTGGATAGAGTGTCAAGTTTTGTGTATGAAGTCCCTGCTTTTGTGAGGGGGAAACTGCTGTCTGCTTTCGTAATGCGGCCCGGATTCGCGCGATGAGTTCTTGGGTGGCAAATGGTTTTGTCATATAGTCATCGGCTCCTGTATTTAATCCAGTGACTTTGTCGATGATATCATCCTTGGCAGTTACCATAATGATCGGTATATTAGAAACTTGGCGAACGCGTGTGCAGATTTCTATGCCATCCATTTCCGGCAGCATCAAATCAAGCAAGACCAAATCAAAGCCTTCCTGGATGATGCGGTCCAAGGCGATACGTCCGTTGCTTTCGATTGCGGTCAAGAAGCCTTCATGTTCTAGTTCCATTTGGACGAAGCGGGCAATTTTATGCTCATCTTCGACAATTAATATTTTGGGGCAAGTCAATGCCATAAACAAACACCTCCATTATATTTAATCTAAACATTTTTTTGCCTAGTTGAAAAGTATTGTTTGTGAATTTTAACCCAATTCTAATATTCATCTAATCAAAGTCTAATTTTCATCGGGTATCATAGAGAAAAGAGCGTAGAACCTTCGGACGATCAAGGGGAATGTTCCTTGGTGAAATGGCTCTAAACTATGAAAAGAAAGTAGCGATTATATATGAGAAAAGCAGCATCGATTGCCTTATTGATTTCCTTTATCCTGGTATCTATCACTGGAGTTCAGATGGATTTTACACCAAAAACGCAGAAAATGCAGCAGGTGCAAACAGCTTCAACTGGAGAGGGGGAAATGAGCCCAAAACGAAGTCAATCCGTGTATCCAAAGAAAGTGCATGACTGGGCAGGCTATGTATTTATCGGCGCGGGTCTGGTTCATCTTGTCTTAAATCGAAAAGTAATGCTGGCTTATATAAAACCTGGGAAAAAACGTTAAAACTTCGTTTATTATCATTGCCGAGGTCGTTTTCTTTCAGCCTACTGCACCGAAAACTTGTTGTCAAATAAGTTCGTGCGAGAAAATCAAAAGGATTTCTAAGACAAATTTTATATGATATGATAGGCTTAGTGTAGATTAGGGGGTCTTTCCCTAAGGCGAAAGCAGGAGGACAATAGTTTTTTGTTCTTTATTATGTCCATATAAAGGAGTCCGGTGGTTTGAAGAAAAAAATTTTCTGTGGGATAGCGTTACTGGCGGCAATTATTCTCTATAAAGGCATGATGTTGTATCAAACGGAACAAGCGCTTGCCCCTGGGGTCATCCAAGTGGCAGTGGCTGGTGAGGTTCCTTCGACAGCGCAAAATGAGGCACAGGCAGATGTGGATCTTTTTCGCCAAGTCTTGGAAGACGATTTTGCCGTTTCCTTCCATGGCACGACGACAATCTATCTTTGTGCAGATGATAAATACAAAGAAATTCTAGAGCAAAAACTCCGTTTAAAGGAAGCTGATGCCAAATGGCAGGATAAACAAAGCGGTGGCTTGTCTAATTTTGATCGACGCCTTGTGGCAGTGCGCAATCAAGCGGAAATTACAACGGAACGGATACGGGCAATCACAATTGCGCATGAACTTTTTCATCAAGTGCAAGGCCAACTAGATCAAGGCCGGACGGATGGATTGATGATGTGGATGATTGAGGGAACGGCTGATTTTATGGGGGCCCTCGTTGCTGAAAAAGCTGGCACTGTGACACTGGACCTTTATAAGCAACGGCAAATCAATGTTTTGCGCAATTCTTTGCAGCAAGTCGATCCCGCGGTGCTTTTCTCGCCCAAGCGAGACGTTTGGAATAAGCTTATGGAGCAGAAAAAGGAACCGTATGCTATGGCTGATCTCATGGTGATTTATTTGCTTGAACATTATCCTAAAGAGCAATCCGGGGAATTGATTGCAAATTACTTTCGCCAGGCTGGTAGTTTAAATAATGGTGAAAAGGCGTTTTCACAGGTTTTTGGCATGACGAAAAAAGAGTTCTTGATTGGCTTTAACAGTTGGCTTGAAGCAGCTATGGCTGTACCGGCGCAGATCGAAATAGCAGCCGGTGCGGGTGTATCCTCACAAAGTGCGGATTATGTAGAGCGCGGAGCGTCTTTGGCGCGCCAGTTTGTTCGTGAGAATTTGGGCAAAGACATCAACTCTTCTTTAAAGATCATTTTATGCAGCGATGAAGCATCTTATGTTGAGGCGCTGCATAAAAATATAGGGATTTCGCTTGAGGATGCTAAGGTGCGGGCGAGGACCGAGTCTTGTATATTTGTTGAAAATACGATTTTGCTCAATACGGAAAAACAAGACAGCCCAATCCAGCAAAAGTTCATTGCGGCGATTTCTTTTATGCGCTGTTTTGAAGACCAAATGCTGCCAACATCAGTCAAGGAACCTACAGCGTGGCTTATTCGTGGCAGTGGAGGAGTTGTCGGGGCATATGCACTGTCAATCGAAGGCATTCCTTTTTATCGGAATCAACAGTATTGGCTTGAATGTCTGCGCCGTGGCGGTAAAATGCCAGCACTTTCTGAATTGCAAACTGGTGCGCAGTGGAAAACTGCGAGCACTTCTTATAGTCTCGACACCGTTTCGTTATTAGCAGATTCAGCGGCGGCTTATTTACTGCAAAAGCATGGCATGCATTCTCTTTTGGTTTGGCTTGAAGCAGTTAAAGCCGGCGATGATCAAGAAGAAGCTTTTGCCAAAGCTTATAATATGACGCTCGATCAGTTCTATAATGAGTTCAATGAATATCTCCAACAAAAAATAGGGCGGGCTGAATAAAAAAACGGAACAATCTTTATTGACGGTAATAAAAAGGCAAGCACTCCCAAAAGAAAATTTTCTTATGGAATGCTTGCCTTTGCTTTACTTAGCCGGTCCCATTTTTTTCTGGTATTTCATACCCCAGTCTACCATGGAATCCAATATAGGCTTTAAGCTGTAGCCGGTGTCTGTAAGTGTGTATTCTACGCGTGGGGGGACTTCAGCGTAGACTTTGCGTGTCAATAATCCTGTGGTTTCCATTGTTCTTAGATTGGATGTCAGGACTTTCTGCGTAATCGTGCCAATGGATTTTTTTAGCTCACCAAAGCGTTTGGTTCCTTCGAGCAAATCTCTTAGGATAAGAATTTTCCAACGCTCACTGATCAGCGCTAAAGTCGTTTCGACGGGACAGACCGGTAATTTATTTGTCATATGCAGGCTCCTTTGCAAGTATCTTTTATATACTATAGCTTATTATAATGCTGAATTTATATAAAAACAAGAGAATAAAACTTTATAATCCTTGAAAACACACAATAGTATCATCAAGGAAACTACTGCACAAAAAAGTGCCTACTGTTCAATATCGTATATGTCTGCTATTATAAATATAACAAATGAACATACTCTTCATGTATCGGTGAAAGTTATTTTACGATGATAACCCAAAGTTGTAATAGTTTAACTTTAGAGCGAGTCTTATCTTGGATGAAATAGGATGATATTGCTGCACACCGTACACCGGTGCGAGCAATGTCATCCTAATTTTTTTAGTATGATATTTACTGTTTACAGATGGGGATGGATCAAATAATACAAATGCGGGTTCTTGAGAAAGGAACTCCAAAATAAAAGGCAGGTAATTTTTAAATGAACAACAAAAAAGCACTTTTAATGGCAATGGCAGTAGCTGGAGGCGTTTTCTTCCAAACAACAGGCGGTGTAGAAGCAGCGGCTCATCATCCGGTAAAATTGGGCAGCTATAATAACGCCCAGGAAGCTGGCAGTACAGCTATCGACACTGATAAAGCAGCGGTTACACCGGTATATCATGCGGTAAAGTCTGGCGCTTATAAAAACAGTGAAGAAGCTTCTAATACAGGGGCTTTCTTGACGCAGGCACCGGTATTTGATACAGAACACAGCGTTTCTTTAGGCTATGACAAATAAGATTAGATAAGAACTTTGCGGGCACTGCAGGATTTCGATTTTTATCGAGAACCGGCAGTGCCTTTTTTGAAGATAAGGAGATTCCTAAAATTGACAGAAAGAAGCCTCGAGCTTATAGTATAAGAAAAAGCTTCTTGATAGGGGAAGAGGAAGAGGGTAAATTATGATTCAAGATATAGAACCTAAAATATTTGATAATAATTTTAAAAATAAGACGGCTGAACCACAGGATTTATTTCTTTCTTATAAAGGTGATACGGTTCTTGTTCGTGAGGAAAAAGATAAGTTGTGGTATCCTTCCTTTGCGGATTTTTCTAAGGGCTATCCGGATCTTATCGAATCCGCACAGTTTTTGTTTACCATCGATAATCTGAACTATTATCTGGTGGAACAACAAGATCTTGATACAATCGAGGGATGGAGTTATGTCAATGTTTCTCGCTTTCGCAGCGAGCCTAAATATTGGCGATCCTTTGCCGGAGCAGTTGGGTGGCAGCTTAATCGTTGGTATGGCAATCATCGGTTTTGCAGTAAATGTTCTAAACCGATGAAGCGCTCCGATAAAGAAAGAATGCTCTATTGTGAAGCCTGCGGCATGGAAAAATATCCGACGATATCACCGTGTGTCATTGTTGCGGTCTATGATGGTGAAAGGCTGCTTCTGACGAAATATGCAGGCCGGGTCAATGCAAAATATGCTTTGGTAGCCGGGTTTGCCGAAATCGGGGAAAGCCTTGAGCAAACGGCAATTCGAGAAGTCAAAGAGGAAGTCGGGCTCAAAATCAAAAACGTCAAATTCTATAAAAGCCAGCCATGGCCGTTTACCGATACGCTTCTTGCTGGTTTTTATGCGGAGCTCGATGGCGATGATGCGATTACTCTGCAAGAAGAGGAACTGGCTTTGGGCGTATGGATGGAAAGAAATGATATTCCGGTGGTGGATCCACTGCAGATGACGCTGACCAGTGAGATGATGGAAGCTTTTCGTACGGGAAAGGCCGGAGTTTGAACTATTCATTAAAACAGAGTCTGTTTTTGTTCAAATCGCATACGGAAAAAGTTTTATTGAGGCAGTCTGATTTTCTTGAAAGCTGCCATTTTGGTAAATACCAGGAGCTTGACAGTCCTGCTTTTTATTTGCTAAGATGAAATTCGTGGCAGTGATTTAAAAAGAAAGTTTCCCGGGGGCGCATAGTTTCAAAGCTTAAGCTTTTGCAGGTATTTTCAGCTTAAATAGGTGTCTATAGTTTATAGAGGAAGTGTAGTTATGAATTCATTTGATGAAAAAGACCTGCATTGTAAAAAGGTGTTTGAAGTCTTGATCAAAGTTGGTCAACCGATTGTTGTAGGACAGGATGATATCGTTGGCAGGCGCCAGTTGATTCCTATTTTGTCCGGCGAGGTCATTGGTGAAGGTTTCAGTGGAAAAGTATTGCCAGGCGGTATTGACAGCCAGGTAATCCGTCCGGATGGAAAATGTGAACTATCTGCCAGATATGCGATACAGATGGACGATGGAGCTGCGATTTATATTGAAAACAACGGAATGCGCACAGTTCCGCCGGAATATGCAGCAAAAGTCATTCAGGGGGAGTTCGTCGATCCTGCTTTATATTATTTCAGGACAGTACCGGTTTTTGAGACCTATGACGAAAAGTATAAATGGATGATGAATCAGATTTTCTTATGTTATGCAACGCGTCTGCCGAAAGATGTTTTGTTGAAATTTTATCGGGTTTTGTGAGAATAAAGTGTACAATTTATAAATTAAATTGTACACTTTTACTTTAAGTGATTTTCATATATTTTACATGTACATGCAGAATATATGAAAGTCTATTTACTGTTGACACTTATTAAAAAAAGTGATACAGTATGTAATTATATTGTTAATTAATTGAATACCGAACTTCGAATGAAGATAATGGGAGAGAGATTTAAAAATCCGCCGAAGATGTTAAACTTTCAGGCAAAAGGACCGTTATTGGACGAAACTCTGGAGAGCCTCAATGGAGCACCGAAGGAGCAAGCTGATTTTTTGATCAGTGAATCTCTCAGGTAAAAGGACAGAGCGAACTACTTTGCTTATTTGTTGAGGCCAAATTATATGATTTGGCCTCTTTCTGTTTTTTTTTGAGGCGATTATTCATGATTGACCGAGTGTTGTATAAAAAGCAGCATTTGGTTGAAGTCCCTTTTGGTAGAGGGATTATGTACAGTCGCATTAAAATTTGGAAAGGCGGAATATGTATGTCAGAAAATCAAAATTTGTCGAGAGGGTTAAAAAATCGCCATGTGCAGTTGCTGGCGATTGGGGGAGCAATCGGAACGGGGCTGTTTTTAGGCTCAGGCAGGTCGATTCATTTGGCGGGGCCATCGATTTTGTTTGCCTATATGATAACCGGCACGATTTGTTTTTTTGTGATGAGAGCGTTGGGGGAATTATTGCTTTCAAATTTGAAATACCATTCCTTTGTCGATTTTGTTCGTGAGTATTTGGGAAATGGAGCGGCTTTCATTACGGGCTGGACGTATTGGTTCTGTTGGATATCGCTGGCGATGGCAGACGTTACGGCTGCCGGGCTTTATATACAATACTGGATACCAAGTATTGCCCAATGGGTGCCGAGTCTTATCATCCTCGTTATTTTACTTATCATGAACCTCACTGCTGTTAAGATGTTTGGTGAAATGGAATTTTGGTTTGCTTTGATCAAAGTTGCCGCGATTTTAGCGCTTATCGTCATTGGTACATTTATGATCATCAAAGGATTTTCTACAGATGCCGGAGCATCGAGCTTTGCGAATCTTTGGAGCAACGGCGGTTGGTTCCCAAATGGTTCAAATGGTTTCATCTTATCGTTTCAGATGGTGGTATTTGCCTTTACTGGCATTGAACTTGTCGGTTTGACAGCCGGTGAAACAGAAAACCCAGAAAATGTCATTCCTAAAGCAATCAATAATATTCCAATTCGAATTATTTTGTTTTATATCGGAGCTTTGCTCATCATCATGAGCATTTATCCATGGACGACAATCAGTCCGGATAAAAGCCCGTTTGTCCAGGTGTTTTCCGCTGTTGGTATAGCAGCTGCCGCAACCATCGTGAATTTTGTCGTACTGACTTCAGCTGCATCTGCTTGCAATAGTGGGATTTTTAGTACGAGCCGTATGGTTTATTCCCTTGCCAAAGAAAAAAATGCGCCAGAATCTATGGGGAAATTGACCTCCAATCAAGTTCCTGCCAATGCGAGCATGTTTTCGGCGCTGGTTGTCTTGGTTGCCGTCATTTTGCAGTTTATCATGCCGGAAGGCGTATTTGTCTTGATTACGAGCATATCGACGTTTTGCTTTATTTTCATCTGGTCAATTATTACAATCTGCCATTTGAAGTATCGTAAGACCAATCCAGAACTGGCAGCAAAGAATAAATTCAAGATGCCGCTATATCCAGTGATCAACTATGTGATTTTAGCATTTTTTGCCTTTGTCATCGTCACATTGGCACTCAATGAAGAAACGCGTGTCGCTTTGTTTGTGACTCCTGTTTGGTTTGCTATCGTCGGTATTATTTACAAACTGCAGGCAAAACCAAAAGAAGAAGAAGATCCGCAGAGCAATCTGGCATAAGTAGCAAATAAAAAAGCGGTGTTGGCTGAGGAACTCCTCGACGAACACCGCTTTTGTCATGTTTTCTTGAACATGGCCATAAAAAATATTGGGGGAAATGAAATAGAAAAAGATTTTTATGGAGTCCTGTCGAATAAAAAAGACAGGAGGGGATTGCATGTGTCAAACAAAACGCTGTGTTTGTGCATTGACTGTTATCCTGTGTTTGTGGTCTGAAATAACCTGGGCGGCAGGTTTCCAAACACTTTTAGACACGAATATTTCTCTTTGCCAGCCTAGTGCGGGGGATAAATTGGCTATCTATCACGATCATACGGGTGAGCTGATTCTTCGCCTGCGAAAAAAAGCAGAAGACAAAGATGAATTTTTCGTGTATAAAGATCAGCAGTGTATTTTTCAAAAGGAACTAGAGCATAGCGATGTTTATCAAATTTATAAACTGAGAAATTTAAATGACAAACGCATTTTTTATGTGATGAATTCAGCCAAGGAAAATTGGCTTATGGGTTATGATGCAAAAACGAAGTGCTGGCAGCTGTACGTGACAGGGACAGAACTATCCATAAGCAATGGTACAAAAATGTTCTTTGAAAATGAGGGTGCATTGTTGTGGACTGTTCACAGCGAAGAGACAAAGGCGTTATTACAGCGATATCAATTGTTTTGGGATGAAAAAGCAAATTGGTTTGGCTATCAAGCATACGACGTGCAGCCAGCATTAGGCTATGCGGATAAAGAGGCGATTTCCCGTGTGGAACTTTCCGAACAAGGAGATGGCTAAGGCGTACAGATCAATGTGTTTTCCCTGCTTCCTGCATACCTTGAAAGGAGGGGATTTGTCAGGTATCTTGTGAATTTGAAACTTAGATAATTTTATGATAAGATGATAGAAATGTATGCTTGTAAGGCAATCGATGGTTTTGCTTTTGGCAATTTTCTAATTGCAGGAAAGAAGATGTCGGTTTGTTTTCATAGATTTTATAAAATAGTTGAAATAGATTGTGTATGAATTTTCAGTAGAGTCATATAGTGGGCGGTTTGCTTGGCTGTAAAGACACCTGTATCGTGTGATATAGGTGTCTTTTTTGGTATAAACAATCGTGGAATTAGGGTGGAAAGGAATGAAACAAGCAGAAGAAATTCACTGCGTTTGTTTTACTTTAAATATTTGACGAAATAAGGAGAATTGAAATGAGTTTTTTTGACAATTTGAAAGTGAGTATTAAGCTTGGTATTTTAATGGCTGTTTCGGTCATTGCAATGGTAGCTATCGCAGCTACTGGTTTTTACTATCAGATGGAAATGAAAAGTGAAATGGAATCCATGTATACGGATGAGCTCATTCCGGTGGCTTTGATCAATGAAAATCAGGCGCATATCAATAAAGTAAATGCGGCCACTTTAGAATTGATGTTGGTAGAAGATACGCAAAAGAATCAAGAACTCAAGGCTTTGATTGACGAACGAGCTAAAAAATTCAATGATAATCTGCAAACAATTGAAACGGCTAAAATGGATGATATGGAAAAACAAAAGATCGATGAGCTCAAATCCATTATGAAGAAATACAGGGAAAGCAGAGGCAAAGTCATTGAACTGGCAATGCAAAATAAGAATAAAGAAGCGTACATATTATATAATTCTTCCGTAGATGCTTTATCTGAACAAGCGTTGAACAAGGCAATCGATTTGACGCAGTATGCCGTTAATGCGGCCGCTGAAAGAAATGTTAAAAATGCCGAACATGTAAAAAGTGCACAGATCATGTCGCTTAGCATAGTGTTCATTGCCTTGGTATTATTATTGTTCAGTGGTTTTTATATCACGCGGATCATAAAAAAACCATTGGCACAAATGGTACAGTTCTGCGAAGATTTATCATCTGGTGATTTCAGGGAAAAAGTGCGCCATGTCGTACAAAAGGATGAAATAGGTCAGCTGGGCAATGCTCTCGGCAAAATGAGGACAGATTTACGCGGTTTGTTAAAAAGTGTGGTGGAGTCCGCCGAGCAGGTATCGGCTGCATCGCAAGAACTGACTGCCAGTGCGGAACAATCTGCGCAGGCGGCTAACCAAGTTGCCGCATCGATTACAGAAGTCGCTGCCGGAGCTGAAAAACAGCTTGAGGCCGCAGACCAAGCAACCGGAATTGTCAAAACGATGACGGGCAAACTTTCACAAATGAATGATATAACAAATATGGCAACGGATATGTCGTTGCAGGCGACCAATAAAGCGAGTCTTGGCGAAGATACGGTGACGAAGGCGATAAAACAAATGGGAAAAGTCGAGGCAACCGTCAATTCTTCTGCGGATGTAGTTGAAAGATTGGGGGAACGTTCGAAAGAAATCGATCAGATCGTAGAAGCGATTTCTAACATTGCGGGACAGACCAATCTGCTAGCCTTGAATGCGGCTATCGAAGCGGCACGTGCCGGCGAACACGGACGCGGTTTTTCTGTTGTTGCTGAAGAGGTAAGGAAGCTAGCAGAACAATCCCAAGAAGCGGCTAAACAGATTTCAGGATTGATCAGCGTAATCCAAACGGATACAAACGAAGCCGTTTTGGCAATGAACCAGGGAACGCAAGAAGTAAAAATAGGGACAACGCTTGTAGGAAATTCAGGCGAAGCCTTCAAAGAAATACAAAATATTGTTTCGGAGGTTTCCGGCAAGGTCCAAGCGATATCTGCCTCGGTCGAAGAACTCAGCTCATCGAGCTTGCAAATCGTTGATTCCGTAAATGAAATAGATAAGCTCAGCGGGAAATCGTCAGAAGAAACGCAGTCTGTCTCAGCGGCAACGGAAGAACAATCTGCATCGGTTGAAGAAATTGCCTCTGCGAGTCAGACACTGGCTAATATTGCCGTAGAATTGCAAAAGAAAGCGAGCAAATTCCAAATCTAAGGCAATGCATGGATGATTGTTTTATTTGAAAATCAATAGCTGGAGAAGTCATAGCTCAAAAAGTAAAGCCTTCTTTAAAGGTTGATAGAAAAACTTTTTGAGCTATCTTTATGTATGAACGCCCACAAAATTTTTGTTGAGGAGTGTGATTGTGTTCTGGCGTGGAGAGAGATGATGTTTTTATTGTTAGGCAAATCGAAGTGAAGACTATGATATAAACGATTGTGGGTTGGAGGTACAATATCTTTGTTAAAAAATAAAAATCAATATTTACAATCCATGCAAACAATTAAAGATTTTCATTTGCAATTGAGAAATGAAGTTTATACAAGATATAAATTTCCTTTTTTTACGGATATAAAATATTTGACGGTCAATCGGCAAGTAGAATTGATCATATATGTAGAAAGTTTTTCAAAATGGGAAAAGGTGTTGGTTGCACGCGGTGAAAAAAAAACAAATTTTAGCCGATATTATAAGGTTGTTTTAGATATTTTGCGCAGTTATGTCTTGCCCAAAAAAGAAAAAGCCTATAATTCAAAAATAAGTCATTATCATATGTTCGAGCCCAAAGTATATGATGCTTTTTCTTGCAGTATATCGTTGGCTGTATATGAAAAGAATATTTTCAAACATGTCAGCAGCATTAAAGGAATCGCTGATGATAAAATGGTGACGGACATATCCAAGGTATTTAGAGAGGAAAATACACGTGGTCCGGAATGGATCACTGTCGTCAGCTTAGATGAACAGTATATAGCGATTGTCATTCAGGGAATAACTCCGATGTTTTGGCGTAAGTACCAAAATGAAGATGCAGCGGGAAAAACATTTTTGAAAAATGGTATTGAGATTTTAGCTAGAAAGGCGATTGGTTTTTCACTTGAACAGCAGGGGATTACCAGTGGCGAAATTTTATTCCTTGAATTTTTGCAAGAGAATGACACGGTATTCATCGTAGTAGTTCGCAACAAACAGGAATGGGAAAAAACTCTGGGATGCTGGAGAGCTTTAACGTAGAAATACATAATATACCTGCGCTATAGTGGGCGTCGAAGTGTTCAATGTGATACATATATCGATTTTATATATAGCAATTTCAACGAAAAAATTAGCACTTGCTTGACGCTTTAGAATATGAAAAGGTGGATAGATAGTATGAACGATATTTTTGTGGGAAAACAGGCGATATTTACAACAGAAAAAGAGATATTTGCTTATGAATTGTTGTTTCGCGGGAATCCATATCAAAATTTTTATAAAGCGCCGAATGGAGATAGGGCAACGGCAAGATTATTAGAAAACAGCTTGCTTGAGTTCGACTTAGCGAAGTTGACCAAAAAGCGGCCGGCATTTATCAACTTTTCAGCAGAACTATTGATGAAAGATTTCATTGAAGTATTGCCAAAAGAAATCATTGTGATTGAGATTTTGGAAACGGCCCAGCCGACAGAACGTTTTGTAAAGCGTTGTCAAAAGCTCAAAGGTCTGGGATTTAAGCTCGCTCTTGATGATTTTGTCTTTTCCCCCCAATATGAGAATCTGATTGCTTTAGCCGATTATATAAAAATTGATTTTCGTGCTACGGCAAGAGCAGAACGATTCAATATAAGAAATAAATACCGCGATAGCGATATTGTTTTTTTGGCTGAAAAAGTTGAAACGCATGAGGAATATCAAGAAGCGGTTGCATTTGGCTATGAACTGATACAAGGGTACTTTTTTGCAAAACCAGAAATTGTTGCGGGGAAAACAGCCAAGGTGTCAGCACAGGTTTTGGTGAGCTTTCTCGTGGAATTGACAAAGAAAAATTTTGATTATTCTGTGGTAGAAAACTTACTACGATACGATATTTCTTTATCGTATAAGCTGCTGCGGTTAATCAATTCTCCATATTTTGGTCTAAGAAAAAAAATAACTTCATTGAAACAAGCGCTTAGTTTGATTGGGCAAGAGGATTTATGCAAATGGGCCTCTTTGCTTTTACTGAGCAGCTTAACCCAGCGAAAATCACCGCAATTGATGCTGCGGGCGCTTACAAGGGCAAGATTTCTCGAATTGAGCAGTCAAAGACTGGGGGCGAAAAATAGCAGAGCGTTCTTCCTCGGTGGGATGTTTTCGCTTATGGACATTTTTTTGGAGTGCCCAATGGTTGACATCGTCAATAATCTTCCTTTCTTGGAAGAGATAAAAGCAGGCATGCTTGGCTACCCAAATAAAATGGGCATGCTTTTAGAGATTGTCATGGCTTATGAACAAACAGAATGGAAGCGGGCGGAAGTTTTTGCCTTGGTTTTGGGACTCAAGCAAAACGAGATTATAGAGGATTATTATCAGTCTATGTTATGGAGTTCCCATTACCAGGAAAATGTAGAGCTGTGAGAAGCTTGTATTAGGGGAATAGTAAAAACAAACAATTAGGCTCTTTGATTTGCCTGGGCGGGTTCTTGTGCTTTTTGTTTTTTAGCGAAGTCAATCTGGTCGGCGCCCCAGTCATATAAAGCGTTCAGTGCGGGCAATAAAGCCTGTCCGCGTTCGGTCAAGGCGTATTCGACTTTTGGCGGCACCGTATAGTATTGCGTTCTTGTGATCAATTGATGTTTTTCTAAATCTTGCAGCGATTTTGTCAGCATCATATTTGTAATGCCATGTACTTTGCGTTTGAGCTCATTGTAACGTGTCGATTCTTTTTTGTATAAATACCATAAAATCGGCAGTTTCCATTTTTGTCCTACGATTTCTAGGGCGTAAATAACAGGGCATTCAGATTCATAAATATTTTTGTCGAATGCATCAGATTGGTGTTCTTTTTCGGGTAGCATTGCTCAAAACTCCTTTGGTATCTTTTTTATACTTAAACAGAAAAAACTGCATACTTGTCGAATGGTCTCTTTGTGTTATAGTAAGTATAGCAGAAGTTTGCGTTAAAAGGAAAGAGGGGAATCTTTTGAAAAAAATCTATGCAATCAATGGGAGTCCGAGGAAAAATAAAAATACAGCAATATTGCTGCAAAAAGCTTTAGATGGTGCGAAAGAAGCACAGGGCGGCAATGTTGAAACCGAGATCATTCACCTGTATGATTTGAAATATACGGGGTGTAAAAGCTGTTTTGCCTGTAAGAAAATCGGTGGGAAAAGCTATGGAAGCTGTGCAGTGAAAGATGACCTTCATGAAGTGCTCGAGAAATTGTCAGCAGCGGATGCAGTTATTTTTGGCTCACCTATATATTTTGGCAGTATAACGGGGCAAATGCAGTCTTTGCTCGAACGACTGCTTTTTCCATATTTGGTTTATGATAAGGATTATTCTTCAATATCGCCGAAGAAAATGCCAATGGCGTTCATCTATACCATGAATGTAGCTGAAGATCGAATGAAGTTGGCCGGGTATCCGGCAACCTTTGACCGAATCGAGTCTTATTTGGGGAAAATTTTTATGAAGCCGCTAGCGATGCAAGCCAATGATACGTATCAGTTCGATGATTATTCAAAATATAAAGTCGAATGTTTCTCAGAAGAGGAAAAAGCAAAGCAAAGGGAAACACAATTTCCTCTCGATTGCCAAAAAGCTTTTGAAATTGGGCAGAAGCTAGCTGGAAATTAAAAGAATTTCATACAGGTGTTTACGTTTTTTTAGAGAAAGTCTTCTTATCGATTTCGATGAGAAGACTTTTTTTAGTTTAAAAATAGTTTAACTTTTGTAAATGGGATGTTTAATAAATTCCTTTACAATATGAGGAGATCGTCAAAGAATCTGCGGAGTTTTTCTGACGTATATAATAAAGAAAGAAATGATATAATGAGTACCTGAAATTTGGTGTTTGTTTATATCAAAGAGGTTGATGGTAAATGACAATGAACAAAAAACATGCTTTGATCCTATTGGTGATGGGGGCATACTTATTCTTTTTAGGCAACTCGATGATATATATTACGGATCCGGTTGAGTCGAATTATGTTTTGACAGCAAAAGAAATGCTGCAAGCCCATAATTACATTTCACCACAGATTTATGGCTCTTATTGGTATGACAAACCAATTTTCTTTTATTGGGAGCTCATTGCTGCCTTTAAGATCTTTGGCATAAATGAATTCGCTGCAAGATTTTTCCCAGCGCTTTTTGGGATTGTCGGTCTTTTTATGACCTATTTGTTCGCTCGTAAGCTCTATGATGAGAAAACGGGGCTGATTTCGGCCTTGGTTTTAGGAACTTCTTTTGAATATTGGCTCATAGCCAAGACCGTTATTACGGATATGGCGCTCTTTGTGTTTTTTGATGCGGTTCTGCTGTTTTTTTATCTGGGGTACACTACGGTAAAGAAGAATTATTATTATGCCTGCTATGTATTTGCCGGACTTGCCGTGCTTACCAAGGGTCCCATTGGCATTTTACTGCCGGGCTTTATCATCGTCCTCTTTTTGCTTTATAAAAGAGACTGGCGTTCCGTTGGGCAAATGAAGCTGCTTCCCGGAATGCTGCTCTTTCTTATTGTTGCGGGCAGCTGGTATTTTATGATGTATGCCATGCATGGACAAGATTTTCTGTTGACCTTTTTTGGCGTGCACAATGTTTTGCGGGCAACGGTATCGGAACATCCTAAATTTGATGTTTGGTACTATTATACGGTGATGTTTTTCATCGGATTTTTTCCTTGGATATTTACTGTCCCTATGCTTATCCGCAAATATTGGAAAAAGAAAGAGTGGCCTGCAATCGATCAGACAACTGCCTATTTACTGATCTGGGCGTTTGTAGTCGCGATATTTTATCAGTGTATGGCGACCAAATATACGACCTATACGTTTCCGTATCTGCTCCCTATTGCAATTTTGGCCGCACGTTTATTGCTGGATCACCCCAAAATCACAAAAGGCGTATTGGTATTTAATCTGATGTTTTATACTGCTCTGACCTTTTTTGTCGCTATACCTTACTGCCAGCAGTATTCAGCCAAAGATGCGTCGCTGCGAATTGCGTCGATTGCTGCTCCGGGGCAAGTGGTCGTGAGCTATGGGGATTATCAGACATCCTCGGTATTTTATAGCGATCATATGGTATATCGTCTAGAAAAGGCAGCCCGTATTGAGGGACTAGAGCCTCAAAAAATGAGCTGGAACAGTAAAAATGTCATGCCGTTTATGGCAGAAGAAGACATTTCACCAACGGATCCGGTACTCGCGATTGTCAACGCGCAAAAGGCAGATGAATTTGAACGGGCAATGGGCGGTAATTGGCAGTTGGTAGATGATTATGGCAGACTCAAAGTATTTTCTCATATGACGGCAAAGCAGTGAGCCTTCTAGAAACAGTATAAATCGTTTTATGACAATCACATAAGGATTTGGCAAGTATGCTTGCGATGAAAAAGCGATGAATTGACAAAAAATCAATTCATCGCTTTTTTTAATAGATAATGTTGCGGGAAGATCAAGCAATCTGTTCGGGCAGTAAACGGATTTTTTCCAGCAAGATGGGCAAGGTCGGATTGTGGTTGTCTTTTTTCCAAGCGGCAGCGATTTCAACGGGGAAAATTGATGGATTTGCAAGCGGGATAAATTTTACGCCTTTGGGCGCGAAATTTTGCATTTCTTTTGAAATCACCGTGATGCCGATACCGGATTCAATGGAAATGAATAGGCTTTCAATCGATTTGGAGTAGAGCGCTATATGCGGATAAAAGCCGTTTTTGATACAGCTGTCCAAAACGGTCTGTATGCTTTTGGGGTTATCTTCATAGGGTAAGAAAATAAAGGAATCATTCGCAAGATCTTTTATGGAAATAGACTCGTTATGTATTAAAGGATGATCTAGTGGCAGGACAACCATGATGGGGTCTTTATATAAGGTTATGGAGTCGATGGAAGGAGATTCTATGATTTCTTGTTTCAAGGTAAAGATAATATCGAGCTCTTCGTGCAATAAGAGATTGATGTGATTGCTAAGACCGGCTGACCAGTCTATTTGAACCGATACTTTGGGGTATTGCTGCCGGAAATTTTTTATCAGCTGCGGCAGAAAATATTTTTCCAGCCCAAGACAGCCGATGCGCAGCTGTCCCAGTTCGCCGGCGGCTGTGCTTTTCATAAGAGACGATAGCCTTTCTAGGTTGGAGATGAGCAGATTTGCTTCTTTGAACAAAACTTTTCCGGCAGAAGTGAGGCTTACAGAACGATTGTCACGATAGAAGAGCTGCGTATCAAATTCTTTTTCGAGTTCCTGAATTTGGCGGCTCAAGGAAGGTTGCGTGATGTAGAGCTGACGTGCTGCTACCGTGAAATTCAGATATTTTGCCACGGTCAAAAAAGTTTCCAGTTGCTGTGTATCCATTTAAAATCATCCTCTTATGAAATTTTCGTATCATATAAAACGCTATAAGTATTTTACCATAATATTCTATAAATTTATAATAGTAATATAAATAAAATTATTTTATATGAGGAGGCGCATGCATGAAGATTTTAGGAATCAGCGTTGGACGCAAAATGAGCAATACTGAGGTTTTGATCAAGGAGGCTTTACTTGGGGCAAAAGAATGTGGTGCAGAGGTAGAATTCATTCGACTGCACGACTATAAGATATTGCCATGTACAGGCTGCAATGCCTGTGTAGTGAATCTTTTCGAAAAGGCAGGGACTGGCGAGTGCACGATAAAAAATGATGATTTTTCGTTTATTGATGACAAAATCATGGAATGTGACGGCTTGATTTTGGGTTCACCGATTTACGAAAAGACACCAAGCGGATTATTGAAGATATTGAACGATCGCATGGGACCGTCACACGATGTCGCTTTTCGTTTGGCGGCAAAGCAAAATAGAGAAAAGCTGGGCTTGGAGAAGAGCAGTGGACCAGATGAGCGAGCCTTCAAGAAAAGAGCCGCAGCACTTATTGCTGTCGGGGGCAGTGAATGGGATAATTTGGCGCTGCCTATGCTGCATTTATTTGTTCTGCCGATGCAGTTTGAGGTTGTGGAAAAGATGCTGGTAAACTGGGTGGCTTTACCCGGAAGCATTGTTTTTCAAGAAGACAAAATGAAACAGGCACATGAAGCCGGCAAGCATGTGGTAAATACATTGCTGCATCCAGAGCAAGAAGCAGTGTATGCAGGTGATCCGGGCATGTGTCCGATTTGTCATTCAAAGCTGCTGGAGATTCGGCAAAATGATGCTTCGTATCCGGTCGTATGCGGGATTTGCGGAGTCAAAGGAACCCTTGCTGTAGAAAATCATAAAGTGAAATTTTTGGTATCAGAAGAAGATAAAGTGCATTCACATGTCTTGATGTCCGGTAAATTTGAACATTTAGCCGAGTTGAACGAACGATCCTTGCATATGGATTTCGATCTGCAAGAAAAGATAAGACGATTGCGGAAATATCAAGATATTTCCTTTCTGGAGACGGTTACAAGTGAAGCTTAGTATATAAAATTCATCAAATATAGGAAGAGGGCTGAAAAATGGAAGGTAAATTGATGCAAGATGAAATGGGAACACATTTAGATTGGGCACATGAAGAAGTAACGGCGAAAATGATCGACTGGTTTTGGAGCAATATGGAAAAAGGCTTTTTGCTTTGGCATCCATCCCAGCATGAGCCTTTGCAATGGGCAGTTGCACCAAAAGCGGGGAACCCGATTGGGTCGATTCATATTGCACCGCAAACCTGGGCCGATGGCACGCGGCAGAATTTATATATCCGTATGGAGGACCTGCGAGATGTTCCGGCTGAAGTGAAAAAGTATATTGTTTATGAGCATTGTGTTGTTGTTGCAGGTTTAGGTGTTGGCGAATCTTGTCTGGAGAATCCAGAACCGATGGGATATCGAATTCATCAATGGGAAAAGACGGATGACGGGGTCAAAGGAAAATCATCGGCGATTGGTATGCGGATAAAGGAAACAAAAGAGGAAGGGCTGATTTGGGCCAAGCATTGCAGTGAAGAAATCGGCAATTGGGGCGTTTTTTTACCGCAGCTTTATCATCTTTTCCGTGTCGTTGAAAATAAAAACTATAATCTTTATGCGGATTTGAGTCTGGAAGGCATAGGCGAAACTCTTGCCTATAAATACATCAAAGAATAGATGGTCAGAAAATGGGTGATAGAGATGAAACGAATACTTGTGGTAAATCCAGGAGCGACATCGACAAAAATTGCAGTTTTCGATGATGATGCGGCGGTTGTGCGAAAAACAATAGAACATCATGGTGATGAATTTGCATCATATACGAAGATTTATGAGCAAAAAGAATATAGATTGTCACTTATCTTGGGGGTTTTACAGGAAGAAAAAATTGACTTAGGATCGCTCGACGCCATTGTAGCTCGTGGCGGATTATTGCGGGCAATCGCCGGCGGGACCTATTTGGTTGATGAGCTCATGCTCGCGGATTTAAAAGAAGCTCTTTTTGGTGAACATGCTTCAAACTTAGGTGCGGTGCTTGCAAATGCGTTAGGGCAACAGTTAGGGATCGAGGCGTATATCGTAGATCCTGTGGCAGTCGATGAACTAGAGGCGGTGGCAAGAGTGTCAGGCTATCCTGGAATCGAGCGAAAGAGCATGTCACATGCGCTCAATATGAAGGCTATGGCAAGAAAGGCTGCAAAAAATTGTCTGAGGAAAAAATATGAAGAAGTCAATATCATCACCGCGCATCTTGGCACTGGCATAACTATGGCAGCGCATCGGCATGGAAGAATGGTGGATATTGTAGATGGGCGAGTCGAAGGGCCGTTTTCTGCCGATCGCAGCGGCGATATTCCAACGGATCAGTTGATTAAGTTATGCTATTCGGGGAAATATTCCTATGAGGACTTAAGGCGGCAATTAGCCAGAGGCAGTGGTTTGTATGCTTATTTTGGAACGCGTGACATTCGTGACATTGAAAAGGACATCGAAGCTGGCAATGAGGATGCAGAACTTGTCTTGCAGGCACTGTCTTATCAGATTGCCAAAGGAATCGGGACCTTGTCGACGGTGCTGTCAGGTGAGGTCGATTGCATAGTGCTTACCGGTGGCATGGCGTATTCAAAACGAATCTGTCATGAGGTAATCAATCGGGTGCGGTTTATTTCTCGTGTAGAGATCTTTCCGGGAGAAGAAGAAATGGAGGCTTTGGCAGCTGGCGCGCAAAGAGTGCTGTATGGCGAAGAAAAAGCAAAAAATTATGCCGAAAAAGCAAGGGGCGTTAAATCATGTTGAAAGATTTTGAGCATTTGGTCCAAGCGGCAAAAGGGCGTGGCATGGTTTGTGTAAGCGTAGCTGTGGCACAAGATGAGGAAGTGCTGCTCGCCGTAAAGCAAATCTATGAAGCCGGAATCGCTAGAGCGATTCTCGTAGGTGATAAAAAAATCATTGCTGATGTTTTGGGAGAAATAGGACTGGCCAGTGATGCAGTCGAGATCATTGATGAAAAGGATATCGATGAAGCGGCCTTGATTGCCGCTGAATTAGTGGCAAAAGGCAAAGCGGATATTTTGGTCAAGGGCTTCATCAACAGCAGCAATTTTCTGCGAGCGGCTTTAGATAAGGAGCGTGGCTTAAGAACTGGCAAATTATTGAGTCATTTGGCTTGCTTTGAGATTCCCGGTGAAAAAAAACTTGTTTTTCATACTGATGGCGGCATGAATATCGCACCATCTTTGGCAGAGAAAAAAGAAATATTGATAAATTCTTTACACGCACTTGAAAAAATGGGAATCAAGAAACCTAAAGTTGCTGTTTTAAGTGCCAATGAGAAGGTCAATGAGAAAATGCCGGTGACTTTAGACGCCAGAGATTTGGCTTTGTTAGGCGAAAAAGGCGAATTGCCACCTTGTCAGATAGAAGGCCCGATTGCAATGGATGTTGCCGTCAGGGCGGAGGCTGCGTTGCACAAAGGCATAGACAGTAAAATTGCAGGAGATGTGGATCTTTTTCTTGTTCCATCGATTGAAGCTGGGAATATGGTTGGGAAAACATTGGTGTGTTATGCGGGAGCTAAAATGGCAGGGTTGATTTTGGGCGCAAAAAAACCGATTGTTTTGGTTTCGCGCTCAGATACGGCAGCGGCTAAGTTCAACTCGATTGCGCTTGCGCGTTTAGCACTTGAAGAATAGAACGGAAAAAATGGAGGTATGGATTATGAAAAAACTGATGACAGGTGATGAAGGGGTGGCTCGTGGCGCGTATGAAGCAGGTGTTGCTTTTGCGGCTGCCTATCCGGGGACTCCGAGTACAGAAATTCTTGAAAATATTGCTTTATATAAAGAAATCAAAGCAGAATGGTCGCCTAATGAGAAAGTGGCAGTCGAGTCCGCTATCGGAGCGTCACTTGCCGGGGCACGTTCCTTGACGGCTATGAAAATGGTTGGCGTGAATGTGGCTGCCGATCCTCTTTTGAGTTATGCCTATGCTGGTGTAAACGGTGGGTTTGTATTGATATCGGCAGATGATCCGGGCATGCATTCTTCACAAAATGAACAGGATAATCGAAACTATGCAAAATTTGCCAAGATACCAATGCTCGAACCAAGTGACAGCCAGGAAGCTAAAGATATGGTGAAAACTGCATTTGATATCAGCGAAACCTATGATACGCCGGTAATGCTTCGCATGACTACGCGCGTATGCCACTCCAAAAGTCTTGTAGAAGAAGGCAGTGTGCTTGAACAGCAAAAAAAACCGTACAGTAAAAATTTGCAAAAAAATGATTTGGTACCAGCTGTTTCAAAACAGTTAAGGATAAAGATGGAAGAACGATTGACCAAACTGAAACAATATACCGAAGAAACGCCGCTTAATTTTGAAGTCTGGAATAGCAATAAAATCGGTGTGATTACGGCGGGCGTTTCTTATCAATATGCACAAGAAGTTTTTGGGGAAAATGCGTCTTATCTGAAAATTGGGATGGCATATCCTCTGCCGATTGAAAAAATCAGACGTTTTGCCGAAAAGGTAGAGACGCTCTATATCATAGAGGAACTAGATCCGTTCATGGAAGAACAAATCCGTGCGGCTGGAATCAATAAAGGAATAGGCAAAGCAAAAGTTCCTTTGATCGATGAACTCAATCCTGATATTTTAGCCAAAGTATTACTCGGACAAGAAAATGAATTAATTGATTATGATAAAAATATTGTTGTGAATCGGCCGCCGACGCTTTGTGCCGGGTGTCCGCATCGGGGCTTTTTTTATGCATTGGCAAAATGCAAAGACATTGTCATTTCTGGCGATATTGGCTGTTATGGGCTGGGCGGATCAGCACCACTACATGCAAAAGATACCTGTATTTGTATGGGGGCAGCGCCAAGCATAGGTCATGGCATGCAAAAGGTATTTACTAAATTCGATGAAAAAAAACGAGTTGTCGCGGTCTTGGGCGATTCCACTTTTTTTCATACGGGAATGAACAGCTTACTCACCACTGTTTACAATAACAGCAATACAATTACCTGTATCTTAGATAATCGGATAACAGGAATGACCGGTCATCAAGAAAACCCCGGAACTGGATTTACCTTGCAGGGCGACCCTACCGGGATCATCGATATTGCTGAGGTGGTTAAAAGTTTTGGCATAAAAAATAGTCGAACGGTAAATCCATTGAAGTTAAATGAAGTAAAAGATGCACTTGACTGGGCTATGGGCTGTGAGGAGCCAGTTGTGATCATTACCAGGTGGCCATGTATTTTAAAACGCTTGTCAAAAGAAGATGTGGAAGAATTTGGCAGTAAAAAATCCGTATGCGAAGTTGATCCGGAACTATGTATTGGGTGTAAAAAATGCTTACAGACAGGCTGTCCTGCATTGCAGTATCAAAAGGATTCAAAAAAAGTGATAATCGATCAAAATCAATGCAATGGTTGTGAAGTGTGTAACCAGGTTTGTCCGAAGAAAGCCATAAAAAGGGTTGGTGAATAAAAATGACAGAGGTTAAAAATATTTTATTAGTTGGTGTAGGCGGTCAAGGGACCATATTGGTGAGCAAAATATTAGCCAGCGGCTTGATTGCAGCCGGTTATGATGTCAAAATGTCGGAAGTTCATGGCATGGCGCAGCGTGGGGGCAGCGTGAGCACCCAAGTTCGCTTTGGCAAAAAGGTGTACTCTCCGATTATTGGTAAGGGGGAAGCCGATGTGTTAGTTTCCTTTGAACAAATGGAAGCCCTTCGCTGGTTATCCTTTCTTCGCCCGGCGGGTTCGGTCGTCGTCAATGATTATCAAATTCCTTCTGCACCTATTTTGATGGGGGAAGTGGATTATCCGGAAGGAATTCTGGAAGTTTTGCGTGAAAAAGCCGATACGATAGCAATCAAGGCGGCAAAGATCGCAACAGATCTTGGCAATGCAAAGGCAATGAATATCGTATTGTTCGGTGCACTGGTGAAAGCGATGAAGCTGAACGATATTGCCTGGGAAACGCATATTGCCGAAATTGTAAAACCTAAGACTTTGGCGGTAAATCTCAAAGCCTTTGCCGCTGGAATGGATATTTGAAGAAATGGTTAGGAGGGCAGATACTGCCCTCGCTTTCTAGCCCAAATAAAGGGGGAATGTGGATGTGATGACAGCTTTATTGGCTGGAATTGGCGTAGGCCTGCTTTTTTCTTTGATAAAATTGCCATTGCCGGCACCGCCGACTTTACCGGGAATATTAGGGGCTGTAGGCATGTTTTTAGGCTATCAGCTTATGCCCTGTTTGGAAAAAATCAAAGAGTTTTATATGAATTTTCATTTGTGAACAGAGAAAAAGACTGGACGGAAATGGACCTTGCGTTGAAAGGTCATTGGGGGCAGTCTAAATAAAAATAGATGGGACGGATTCTATGGGCATTGAATTTACACCGATGAGAAGCTTGATTTACGTGGATTGTGTTCGGGAGGAATATCGCCATAAGTTGAAGCATTGGCTGCAATATCATCATATTTCAGAAAGTATATCGCAGTTTCAACCTTATGTGACGAAATATGCTTTTTATGCTGCATTGCCTGTACCGGAAAAGGGGGATCAGTTTGGTGCTTACCGTATGCAGCTCACGGAGCATTATTGGTTGGTTAACCCGTTGTCACAAGATTTAGCGGTGCATGCTTTTAGCGAATATTTTCCTAAAGAAGTCTTGAAATGGCAAGGCACGATTCCTGATGATGACGATGAAGCGGAGTTTTTTGCCGGCGATGATGCCAGGTCGACTGGTGGCAATAATGGGATGCCTCCTTTTATTTTTGCGTTTTTGCCGATCAGCTGGGAAGAAGATCTTAAAGGCTGTGGGCGGACAATTGAGGATGGTCCCAATTATCGGTGGCAGTTTATGTTGAAATATCCCGATGGTGTATCGTGTGAAGAAGGCGATGCTTGGTTTCGGGAAGAATTTCTAAAAGTTTTTGAAACAGCAGACACGGTTACACGTATACTGACGAGCCGGGTCAAGCAAGAAATCAATCATTGCAGCTTTCAACGCGTTGTTGAGATATGGTTCGAGGGTCCGGAAGAATGGCGAGATACAATTGACGAGGCAATGAAGACGGTGGCAAAACCTGCATGGGCTAAATGCGATGTTTTTCCCTACCTAAAGCCTAAATTCGAAATCGCAAGTTTATTTCTGACGGATACGCCGGATAGTGATAATTTTACACAGTATCGAGGATTTATTTCTATGCGTTGATGTGAGCTCGTAAAAATACAGAAGATTATGATTAAATGTAAAGGAGATTCCCATGAAAGAAAATGATGTCAAGCTGCAAGAAATTTTGAAAGCGCGTGGAATCGATATGGGCCTGGTGAAAAATGCGGCGGAAATAGAGATTCCCGAAGCGAAGGATAGCACCAAGAAGCTTATGGATATTTATTATAATTTGAAAGTTACTGCGGATATGGAGGCAGCGTATTGGTATGATCGGGTTTGGTGGGAAAACGATGGTGATGTCATTGAAGTCCGCAGAGCAAAGGCGGTTGCAGCCTCTTTGGCGCATATGACACCGACGATTCTGCCGTATGAGAAACTGGTCATGAATAAGACGAAAAACGTAAGAGGGGCGTTTCCGTTTCCGTGGGTATGTGCCAGCTTTTTTAATGCACAAGCCGAGGCTCTGCTGCAGGAGGTGGCAGCCCCTGCAGAAAATGAAGCCGACTCGGTAAGTGTCGTTGGTGATGGCGGCGGAAATGTCACCAAGAGTTACGGCAATGTCATTTCGTTAGCCAAGAAGTTTGGCATGCGGCGAGAGGAAATCCCGATCCTTGTGAAAACAGCTCAAAAATGGAAGGGGATTTCAGTAGAAGAATTAAGTGATAAATACTCTAAAATGACACCGGGCTATAAGCAGTTCAAAGGGATTATGGATAGCGTTATCTGTATGTTTGATTCATTTGCTATTCCGCAAGGACGCGAGGTCATCAACTATTATTTACCTCTGCAGTATGGTTTTGATGGAATCCTTGCAATGTGTGATGAGAAAATTGCCGAACTTATGGGAAATGCGGAGGATGATGGCGATTTTGGCATGAGCCGAGGCTATTATTATGCTGCAATGAAAGAAATAACAAAAGGACTAAGTGCCTGGTGTGAAAATTATGCGCAGCGCGCCAAATATTTGGAATCGGTAGAAGAAGATCAGCAATTAAAGTCAAATTACAAAAAGATTGCTGAAGTGATGGGAAATATCGCCCATAACAAACCACAGAACTTTTGGGAAGCAATCCAGTTGACGCTTTGCTGCCATTTAGGCGTCGTCAATGAAGATCCGCAATCGGGACTATCCATTGGCAGGCTCGGTCAGGTCTTGCAGCCTTTTTATGAAAAGGATAAAGAAGACGGAATCATGACGGACGAGGAAGTAATCGAAATCCTTGAATTATATCGAATCAAGATCACTTGTATAGAGTGTTTTGCCTCAGCGGGAGTGTCCGGTGGCGTTTTGTCGGGAAATACGTTCAACAATCTTTCCCTAGGCGGACAAAATTACGATGGGGCAACCGCTGTGACGCCGCTTGAATATTTGATTATAGAAGCAGGCATGCGCAATAAGACACCGCAGCCGACTTTAAGTATTTTGTATGATGAGAAAACTCCAGAAGACTTTTTATTGAAAGCGGCTTCTTGCACGAAGCTGGGACTTGGCTATCCCGCTTGGATGAACAATCAAACCGGAATGAATTTTATGCTCCGCAACTACGGCCCCGAGGGGATGGATCTTCATGATGCGCGGGCGTGGTGTCTTGGTGGTTGTCTAGAATCCGCTCCGGGTTGTTTTTTACCGCTTGACTACAACGGAAAAATGACAATGGTTCCGGGCGGTGCATCACCTACTTGCGGAACCGGCGTTCATTTTATTGCCTTGCCTAAGGTTCTTGAATTGGTTTTGACAAATGGATTCGACAAAAGATTAGAAACGCAGGTATATCCGCCGCACAATCAAGCTATTCAAACGTATGAGGAGCTTATTGGATTATGGAAAAAATATATGGAATTGACAACAGATGTCGTGAATCGATGCAATAATATTCAAATGGATATCTGGAGAAAACAGAATATGCCAGTCGTCAATTCTTTGTTAAAACCGGACTGTTTCAAGAAAGGCAAGCATATTGGAACCATGGGAGCAAGGTACAATGCCAGTATCAACTTTGAATCTTGCGGCACGATCACGTTAGTGAACGCACTGGCGTCCATCAAGAAAAATGTATTCGATGATAAAGTGTTCACACTAGACGAGATGGTCGATGGCATCGTGCATAATTTCGGCTTTAAAACAGCTTATGAGACGGGCGTGTTTTCTCCTGATTTTAGAGAAAGCACAGAAAATAGTTCGACCTATGAAAAGATTTTTGCTGCCTGCGTAAATGCGCCAAAGTATGGAAATGCGGATCCGTATAGCGATCAAATTTTTAAAGAATATCATTACTACATGTACGATATGACACATCGATTCACGTCGTATTATGGAAAACCTCTGTATTTATGCCAAATATCAGTTTCAACCCATGGACCGCAGGGATTTGTGACCTTGGCCAGTGCGGATGGACGCTTGGCGGGGACGACCTATTCGGACGGATCGGTTTCGGCTGCGGCGGGCACGGATAAAAATGGTATATATGCAATTTTTGAATCAGCAAATGCATATGATCATTCGATGCACCAAAATGCGCAATTGAATTTGAAGCTGCATCCATCGGCAGTTAGAGGCGTGTACGGAACAAGAAAGTTATTGGAGGTAGTTCGCGCTTATATGCGAAAAGGCGGATTTCATGTGCAGTTTAATGTCGTAGACTCAAAAACATTGCGAGATGCACAAGAAAATCCGGCGAGTTACCGAGATCTTATGGTCAGAGTGGCCGGTTTCACACAGTATTGGTGCGAAATAGGAAAACCGATCCAAGATGAGGTTATTTATCGTACAGAATATGAAAAAGCTTGAAAAAAGGAGAGGCAAATGAGACATTATGATTGCAAGAACTATATAAATTTGGATTGTGAAAAGGGAATGTGTGCGCTAAGCAAAGCAATTGTTTTCATCGATGAAGAACAGCAAGATCCATGTGCAAAATTTGTATTAGCGGAAAAATGCGGTGTTTGTAAAAATTTTCAATCGATGGATACGCAGGGGATCGGCCAATGCATCGGCTTTGAAAAAGAAAATTGGACGTATGCTTCATGTGGAGCTTCAACCTGTAAAGGGTATATGTCTTAAGGGTGAAATGGATGGAAACGCGAGGACGGATTTTTGATATTCAAAGTTTTTCGGTACATGATGGGCCGGGGTGCCGTACAAGCATTTTTCTTGCCGGATGCCCACTGCGATGTGAGTGGTGCGCAAATCCTGAAGGCTGGATTGCAAAGCGGCATATTATGTTTGCAAGCAGCGTATGCAAATGGGAAAATGGTTGCCGGGCATGCAAAAAAATATGCGCGAAAGGCGCGATTCAATTTAATGAAAAAACCGGTCCGAAACTCTTGTGGGAAATTTGTAAAACGTGCACAACAATTGAATGCAGCCGTATTTGCCCCAACAACGCCTTAAAGGAATGTGTCAGAGAATATTCAGTTGCTGAAATCATGGATGTTTTGATTCGGGATTTTAATCATTGGGGACTTGATGGCGGCGTGACTTTTTCCGGTGGGGAGCCATTGCTGCAAGCGCCATTTTTATTGGAGATTCTCAAGGCTTGCAAGCAAAAGCAAATCCATACAGCAATTGAAAGCAGCGCTTGCGTACCCGCGGCAGTTTTTCAAGGAATACTGCCCTATGTGGATTTTGCCTTTATTGACATAAAAAATATGGAACAAGAAAAACATAAGGCAGGAACGGGCGTAGAAAATACGCAGATTTTAAAAAATATAGCAGCTTTGGCCAAATCCGACTGGCCCGGGCGGCTTATCATTCGCCAGCCGCTCATTGCTGGTTACAATGATGGTGCAGAAAATGCACAGGCGGTAATTTCTTTTATGCAAGCCAATGATCTAGTCGAAATCAATCTGTTGAAATTTCATCGATTGGGAGCGACAAAGTGGAATCAATTAGGAAAGCCATATAAATATGAAAGACAGGGAGATGTAACTATAGAAAAAATGGAAGCACTGCAAAAACTTTATCTGGAGAAAAATATCGCCTGTTATATAGGAGAAGCCACTCCCTTTTAAAGATCATATATAATCTTTGCCGTTTTTAGCAGGCACTCAAAGCAGTACTTAGAAAATACTAAGTACTGCTTTTTGCCGTGCCCCTGCAAGAAAAAATAGGATATTTTTTCCTTTCTTAAATTTTGTCTCCATCGGTTAGGGTCAAGATTTAAGGTCTTTTCGTTGTAAAGGACAGACTTCTTGCTCTATAATAAGGTTAACTTAAGTTAACGGATATGTATTTTGGCTTCTAAGTGATCATTAAGAAGTCAGCAAGGCGGCTCGGTATAGGAGATTGTTTTAGCTTCGGCAAAAGAATCTCAGACTACGGAATTTATGTATGATAGGTAAAGTGTATTTATTTTTGGTAGGCTTCGGTTATCTTTTGGCTGGTTGTTTATCAAAGTTTTGCCTGACGAAAATAAGAAAATGCAGATGCAGGAGTTTCCTTATCGTCTGTAGTTTTTGCAGACCATATAAAATATTGATGGAGGTTAATTATGGAGAAAACAGCAAATAGTGGAATCCAGGAAAACATGCAAAAGTTTGGTCGCTTTTTGAGCGGCATGGTTTTGCCTAATATAGGAGCGTTCATTGCCTGGGGCCTTTTGACCGCACTTTTTATCCCGACTGGCTGGCTGCCAAATGAAAGCTTGGCACAAGTTGGCGGACCGATGTCAAAATGGTTGATTCCTTTGGTTATCGGTTATAGCGGTGGTAGCGCGATTGCAGGTCACCGCGGTGGTATCCTCGGTGCGATTGCCACCAGCGGTGTCATCGCCGGAGCAGATATTCCGATGTTTTTAGGGGCAATGATCATGGGGCCTCTTGGCGGTTATGTCATCAAAAAATTTGATGCGGCAATTGAAGACAGCATTCCAACGGGTTTTGAAATGCTCATCAATAATTTTTCGGCAGGCATCATCGGCGCGATCCTTTCGCTGTTAGCTTATGTTGCAGTGGGGCCTTTGGTTCTTTCCGCAAATAATATCTTGAGAGCTGGCGTTGAAATCGTTGTCGGCGCAGGCCTTTTACCGCTGGCATCGATCATTATCGAACCGGCCAAAATACTCTTCTTGAACAATGCTTTGAATCATGGTGTATTGAGTCCGCTTGGAATCCAGCAGGCGCAGGAAGCCGGAAAATCCGTATTCTTTTTACTGGAAGCAAATCCGGGTCCTGGCTTAGGAATTTTACTGGCATACTGGTTATTTGGCAAAGGCATGGCAAGAAGCTCGACGCCGGGCGCCATGATTATTCATTTCCTCGGCGGTATCCATGAAATCTATTTCCCGTATGTATTGATGAAACCAATTCTTTTATTAGCAGTTATTGCCGGTGGTATCAGTGGCGTGTTTACGCTCACCGTACTTGGCGGTGGTCTTATCGCCCCAGCATCTCCGGGCAGTATCTTTGCTGTGTTGGCGATGACACCAAAAGGTGCATTCCTCGCCAATATCGTTGCTATCATCGTCGCGGCGGCCGTGTCTTGTGTTGTAGCATCTATCTTCATCAAAGCTTCCAAAGATGGCAATGAAGATTCTTTTGAAGAAGCAAAGCAGAATATGAAAGACCTTAAGAACCGTGGCAAAGTCGATGGTGAAACAAAGGTCAGTGGCGCGCAGCTTAGAAAAATCGTGTATGCTTGTGATGCTGGCATGGGATCGAGCGCGCTTGGCGCAGCGTCTTTGCGCAAAAAGCTCAAAAAAGATGGCTATACGAATATTTCGGTGACGAATACGGCAATCGGGAACATTCCTAAAGATGCACAAATCGTTATTTCACATGAAAAATTAGCAGAACGTGCCCTGGAAGATTCACCGCAGGCAGAACATATCTTTGTAAAAGATTTCGTGCAAAACCAGGTTTATGAAATATTATCCGAGCGCCTTAAAGATGTGGCGGCGTCTGAAGCAGTTGAAAATACAGCGGATGAAGCAGTAAGAGAAGGCATCTTGCGTAAGGAAAATATCAAGGTAGGTCTTTCTAGTACGGATAAGATAACGGCTATCCGCGCTGCTGGCAAAATTCTTGTTGAAACAGGTTATGTCGCAGAAGGATATATCGATGGCATGGTAGAAAGAGAACAAGACATCACTACCTATATTGGCAGAGGGATTGCGATTCCGCATGGCGCATCGAATGTAAAATCCCAGATCAAAGAATCAGGCCTCGTGGTCTTGCAGTATCCAAATGGTATTTCGTTTGGTGATGAAACCGCATATTTGCTCATCGGAATTGCGGGAAAAGACAACGATCATCTAGCTATATTGGCAAATATCGCTTCAGCAATTGACGAATATGATGATGATGCGATCCAAAACCTTTACAAAACAACCGATAAAGAAGTATTATATAATCTCTTTATGCATACTAATAAATAAAAAAGGACAGGATTGCCAGAGTTCTTCGGGCAATCCAATGTCTTTTTACAGGAGGAAAATATTTATGAAAAAAGCAGTTCATTTTGGCGCAGGTAACATCGGCAGAGGATTTATCGGACAACTGTTAAACGTTTCCGGCTATGAAATCACGTTTGTTGATGTCAATCAGGAACTTGTTGATGATATCAATACCTTGGGGAAATACACAATTCAGATCGTCGGTGACGAACCAAAGCGGATTTTGGTTGAAAATGTCGCAGCAGTCAACGGGAATGACATTGAAACGGTCATCGCTAAGATTACGGAAGCTGATATTGTCACGACGGCAATTGGCCCGAATATCCTCAAATTCATCGCGCCTAATATCGCCAAGGGCATTGAAAAACGCGTGAGTGTAACGAATGAGCCGCTTAATATCATCGCTTGCGAAAATATGGTGGGCGGCTCTACGGTTCTTAAAAACTTCGTGTATGAACATCTCAGTGATGAGGCTAAAGCTAAAGCCAATGAATGCATTGCTTTCCCGGATGCTGCGGTAGATCGTATCGTTCCGATTCAGCATAATGAAGAAAAACTTTTGGTCCAGGTTGAAGAATATTGTGAATGGGATGTCGATGCGACTAAGGTTCTCGGTGAACGCCCAGCAATTGAAGGCCTTACGTATGTCGATGATCTCAAAGCTTATATTGAAAGAAAGCTCTTTACGATCAATACAGGGCATGCTGCGATTGCTTACTTGGCTTATCAAAAAGGCATCAAAGACATTTATTCGGCGATGCAGGATAAGGGTATTGTTGAAATGGCTCGCAAAGTTTGGCAGGAAACAGGCGAACTTCTTGTTGAAAAGTATGGTTTCGATAAAGATACGCACGCAAAATACATTGCTTCCGCCGAAAAACGTTTCAGCAACCCGTATATTTCCGATGATGTCACTCGCGTAGCTCGTGGTCCAATTCGTAAACTATCCGCAAATGATCGTTTGACATCGCCGGCAATGCAGCTTTTAGAAAAGGGCATCGTTGCCGACAGCTTGGCAACGGTTATCGCTGCAGCTTTGCAGTTTGACTGTGCAGAAGACAAGGAAGCTGTCGAAGTCCAGGAATATATAAAAGCCAATGGCATGGCAGCTGCTATTTCACACTTCACTGAGATTCCAGCTGGCAATGATCTGTATAATCGGATAGAAGATAAACTCAAAACCAAATAAGACGATAGCACGATGTATCTGTGTTTTCGTTGAAAAAGAGAAGCTGGACCATTGCTTTTTACAGTGGTCTAGTTTTTTTATTTATAAATATTCATAAGGGACGTATATGTTGAAGGGGAAGCGATGTTTCGTTTGACAGATATTCTAAGGTTTAGTATACTGAAATAACTGTTGTTGCGTTATATTTTCACAGCATGTGATGGTATAAAAACAGCACAAAATTGAATAAAGAGATTCCTTACGAAATAAGCGGATTCGGCCTTGAACTTTATGAGGCTTATTTTAGTTGAGGGCAATACATTCAAAATAAGGGCAAACTTATCGAAAGATAAGGACGCAAAGCTATGGGCTTAATGATTTTATCTACAGCTGCCAGGTTACATTATTATTATTAATGATGTAGTCTGGCAGTTTTTGTTTAACAGTATTACATAGAGTTGAATTGTAAAACGGGAAACAGAGTTTTATAGACTGACATATAGAGAATGCAAGCAAAATCAAGTGGATTTTGTGGGAGTTTTTAGTACGAACATGTGTAGTCAGAGTTCTATCCTTGTCAAAAGACATATGACATCTTTTATAATGCTGATAAAAAGGATTTTTCAGATGGGAAACTATGTTGGTTATGAAGATGAGAGGCGAGGTGTCGGTTTGATATCCATAAAAAGATACAGCATTGCAGAAGCTAGGGCGGGCATGAAATTAGGACGAGTCGTATTGTCAGAAACTGGCACTGTTTTACTCGATAAAAATCTAATCTTGACGGATGCTTTGATTACGAAGTTGAAAAAATGGGGAGTTTCAGAGGTTTTTGCTGAGCAAAAAGATGTCTTTGATTTGATGCAAAGAGAACGACGGCAGTTCATTGCGAAGCGGGACAAGTGGATTGCTACGGTTGAAGGGGTGTTTAACTCCTTGGAATGGCTGGAAAAGTTGAATGTAGGGACATTACAAAAGCTTATAGATGAAATGCTTATGCCCGTGTTGCTGCAGTCCGATAGTGTTTTCAGTTATTTACACGTCCTGCATTATAAAGGGGAAGACCTTTTCCGCCATAGTGTCAATGTGGCAGTGATTGCCGGACTGATGGGAAAGTGGCTGCATTTATCGGAGACGGAAATAAAGCAGCTGGTATTAGTTGGCTTGTTGCATGATATTGGGAAAACACGTATTCCTGACATGATTTTAAATAAACCGGGCAAACTTTTGCCGGAAGAAATGAAAATCATGAGAGAGCATGCGTTTATTGGCTATGAAATATTGCAAGCTGTTGATGTTATCGATGAGATAACGAGGCAAGGCGTCTTGCAGCATCATGAACGATTGGATGGAAGCGGTTACCCCGGCGCGTTGAAGGTGGATAAAGTGGGGCAAATTGCAAAAATCATCGCAATCGCAGATGCTTATGATGCCATTGTTTCTCCGCGTGTATATCATAAGGCCAGCTCACCGATCGAAGGGATGAAGTGGTTGTACCATGAAATGTTTGGTCGGATGGAACCGGCAATATGCATGCTTTTCATCCAACAAGCGAAAAAATCTTTGATAGGTTCTTTAGTCAAATTAAGCACAGGGGTCATTGCAAAAATCATCTATTTACACGCAGAGAGTGTTTCAGAGCCGATCGTTCAAATGATTGGCGGAGAATATCTGTCCTTAGAAGAAATGTCAGATATTGATATCGTAGAGTTCATTTATTGAGTTATTGTTCGATGAATCAGGAAATTAAATAAATTTTTTAGAAGGAAAGACAAAATGAATTTTCAAATAAAAATAGTTTATGAGGTGATCTGATATGGGCTTTTCTAAATCTTGTGTTTTAATTGTTGATGATTCCCCATTTATTATTCGTAATTTGGTAAAAACATTGCAGGCTGATTATAAGGTTATAGGAGCGAGTTCAGGCGAAGAAGCCTGTCAGCTTTTAAAACTTGAGAAAATAGATTTGGTTTTATTGGACGTTGTATTACCGGATCTCAATGGCTATGATATTTGTCGCTATATAAAAACCAATAATAACACCAAGCATATTCCGGTGATCTTTATTTCGGGGAATGGGACAACTGAAAACCAGGTCAATGGTTTTGCTTTGGGGGCAATCGATTTTATGGTAAAACCATTATGCATGCCGATTTTAAAAGCTAAAATCAACAATTATTTGAAATTGAAACGGCGAACGGATGAGCTAGCTAGGTTATCTCTTTTCGATGAGCTCACGCACATAGCAAATCGTCGCTCTTTTAATAGGACATTGAAGCATGAATGGGATTATGCTTTAAAAAAACATCGTTTCTTAGGGCTCCTTTTTTTGGACATAGATTTTTTTAAGGCTTATAATGACTTTTATGGACATTTAGCTGGTGATAGCTGTTTGCAAAAAGTAGCAAAAGCGATAGCTAAATCTTTGTCTTGCAGCACAGATCAAGTTGCTCGTTATGGCGGGGAAGAATTCACCGTGATTTTGCCAAACACTACCTTGGCAGATGCATTTGAGACAGCTCAGAACATAAATAACACGATTGCTGGTTTGAAAATTCCGCATGTGATGTCCAAGATAAACCCTTACATAACCGTCAGCATAGGAGCAATATCCATGATACCGACCGAGTCTGTCACGAGTGCAGATTTTATCGACAAGGCAGATAGAGCTATGTATAAATCAAAAGAGAGTGGCCGAAATACAATTGCCTATTGTTGATTTTTACTGACAATAGAAGAAACATCCGCGGCAAAATAATGCAATTTAGTAATAAAAAAACTGCCTCTAGAAAAGTTAGTGCTGAAATAGCTAACTTTCAAGAGGCGGTTTTTTTATTGCGGAAGACTCACTTTACCATTGAATACATCCGTTAAGTTGAATTCGCCGATAAAAGGTTCTGTATCAGGATTTGCAATTTTTATCCACATTTTTACGCTGCCATCGGATTGGCTGTTGACGATAAAGGAAGAATAGGTCATGAGTTTTGCATGTTTGTACCAGACAACAGGATCTTGCGTAAAGGTTTTTAAATCATCAAAGGAAATTGCAGGCTGTGACGAAAGCTGTTCCAAAGCTTTTTCATATCGCGTCGACTCATAACCGGCCTTGTCCGGGTTGAACTGCAAAAGATCATCTTCCAAATAGTGATTCGTGTGAGCTAACGTGCCATTGCTGGTTGATTTTATGGAATACATACCATAAGGACCGAATTCTATATAAGCGACCTTTTGACTGTCGGCGATAGCCAAAAACTGCGGATGCGTATGCCAGCTGGCATTTTTTAAGGCAGCGATGGTTTCATCGACGGAAGCGTAGTGTTCCAGGATCCAGGTTATATTGAATTTGGTCAAATCAAGATCTGTTCCGGGATCTTTTTGATGCGCCCAATGTGCAGGGGCAGAAAGAGAAAGCACAGATAGGCCTTTTTCGTTGACGCCGCCTTTATTTCCTGTATTGGCGTACAGACCTAAAAATTTATAGCCGCCATTGTCGACAATCTTTAAATAGTTGTACTCGCCATATGTGTAGTCACGGTTCTTTGCGATCAAAGTTCCCGTGCCGTTCACGGAATCACCGGCGACTTCCCAGGCTGTGCAGGCACTGGCAAGCGGCTGTATGGTAAAGGCAAAAGAGAGAAGATAGACGAGGCTGATCTCTACCGTTTTTTTTAGCAGGAAGGACAGTTTATTGAAAAGTGAAGCAGTGTGTATTTGCAAATAAAATACCTCCTTTGTTGATAGTGGCTGATACTGTCATTATAATGATAAATAATGAAAATGCAAGGGAGAAATACGGGCGAATGTTTTTGTTTAGAAAAAGAAAAGACAGGTTTTTTCGCTGGATATGAATGGACGAAACTGGATTGCATATGCTATGATTTTTAATATATGGATCAAGTGTCAAGGTCAACAAGCTATAAGAAATGAGGACTGGTTTTGGTATTGTATCGAGAGCAAGAAAGATTGAATAAAATAAAATATTCGAAGCAATTTTTTTGTATGCCGTTTCTTATTATGCTGTATATGTGCTTTTCCTTACAGACGGCCTTTGCCGGTGTATGGCGGCTCGATGCACCGGCTGAACAAACTTGGCCGCGTAGTTTTAGAATGGCTAAGGATGATTTTCCTACAGAAGAGGCAGAAATGAAGGCTGGCTTGGCATCCCTTGATATTTCTGGCAGTGCACAGCCATCACTTTTGGGCTTGCAAAATCTTTATCGTTTTTTACAAGATAAAGTATCTGGCCCTATCTATCTTGTGGACCTTAGAGAAGAATCCCATGGCTTTTTTGCGGGCGCGGCAGTAAGCTGGTATGAAAATCATAACTGGGCAAATCGTGGGAAGAGCAATGCATTGACCTTGGCCGATGAAAATGAAAGAATGGCAGCGCTCACAGGAACTATTGAAGCTGTGCCGTTAGGGTTAGAAGATAAGGCTTTGTGGAATGAAGCTGTTTTAGAAGACTCAACAGGGATGACAGAAGAGATAGCGGCAAAGAGAGCGGGATTTCAATATGTCAGATTCACTGCAACGGACCAATGCTGGCCGGAGCCCTCAGTGGTAGATGCCTTTGTCGCATTTTATCGATCTTTGCCGCAAAAATCCGTATGGCTGCATTTTCATTGTCAGGCAGGGCATGGCAGGACGACCATCTTTATGGCGCTTTACGATATGCTGAGAAACCCGCAGGTGCCACTTGAAACCATTGTTCTTCGGCAAAAATTATTAGGCGGAGCAGATCTTTTGGCGCAAGCCGAAGGTTCGGATTGGTTAGCTGTCGAGTCGCGCCGCAGAGTAGGGCTTTTACATCTTTTTTATCGCTATATACAAGCAGAAAAGGATAGTGGTTTTGCGGTTTCTTGGTCTTCGTGGTTAGAAAAGCAGGCATTGGTGCAAGAGCCATCCTGAAAAACCATATATCCAATAAAAAAACGTCTCTTCCTTTTTAATGGATAGAGACGTTTTTGTTTAGAAAATAAGGCGTTCTGGTTTATAGCTATCGGGCAATTCTTCTTCACTCAAAAAGGTGAAGGATTCATCGTTTAGAATCGGGATGAAGATCTCACAAGGAATTACCGGGAATTCACAGGTATAATTGCTGGCGCCGAACCACATGCCGGATTTATTGCTTAAATTCAAGCTGCGCGCAAATTTCGTGTGGTTTGAACAGTCATGGACGACTAAATCCCACTGTTCGTCATCGGCAATCTTCATGAATTTTAAGGTCAATTCGCGGCTCCAGGTAGGGGAGATATAGCCTTGACGGCAAATGTACATGTTTTCACCATAATAATTGTTGATGTTGTTCTCGTTTAGATGGAGTTCAGCGCAATTGATAAAGTCGACCTGGGTCTTGAAAATCGCATCTCGTTTTTTGAAGAAAGTTTCAAAAAACTCCGGTGTCATCGGAGTTTCAATGCCGACTTTTTTGATGTATTTTTTCGCCAAACCGATGTTTTCAATGACTTTATCCGCACAGTTTGAAGCGCCAAGGTTGAAGCGGATTTCATCGAGCCCAGCTTCGCCTAGGGCTTTAAGGGTTTCTTCGGTTGCGAGCGTTCCGTTTGTATACAGATGCTGATGAATCTGCGCTTTTTTGAATTTTTTTATGATCGGGTAATACTTTTCGATTTCCATGAAAGGTTCAAGGTAAACATAGGAAATACCAGTAGGCTTATCATGGATCGAAAGCAATAGATCGATGTCCTTTTCATAAAACTTGGTGCCGCCGATATCCCATAGACCTTCGCCAATCGGATGGATGTTTTCGAAATCTCCGTAGTTGTAGCAAAACTTACATTCTAGATTGCACGTATTTGTCTTACGGATTGCACTGAGCCCGGTACCGGACAAACAGGAACGACAGCCTTGGGGGAAATTGTTCTCATTGCCAACAAAAAAAGTCTTGTTATCGAGCGTTTTTAAATTTTTGATTTGTGCCATCAGCTGATCGTTTCGGTGATCGATAGCTTCTTCTATTTGGGCAAACGTTGAGTAGATGATTTCTTCGTGTTTGATGCTGAGCTCATCCTCTTCTTCCATTTGTGAAAAAAAGTCAAACCATAACAATGCATCGCTTTTTGAAATTTTCATGATATACCTGCCTATCTGATTAATCTATTACTTCGCGTCATATAAAACGTGAATGTCATTATTGGGGACGAATTGCTACGGCTGTGCCAGTACCGCAATCAGTCTATGATGTCTAAATTATACTGGTTAATGCGTCTATTTGCAACAAAGGCTGAGAAATCGATATGTTGTTTTACACTTACTTCCTATTGCAGAAAAAAATAAGCGGTCATTACCTGGTTGTAAAGCTTTTGCTTGAATGGAAATAGGAGTATACTCGATGCAGGTGGATATTCGCTGAACCTCTGTATCGATAAAACCGGGAGAGACAAAAGGGATAATTGAGTTGATGGATCGATGTGAACTACATGCAGCAGCTTGCGTATTACAAATGAAAATGATTCAATGATAGCTGAAATGGCAGATTAAAAACTTTTGTTATTGGTTATGTGACAATGGCTTTTCATACTGAAGTTAAATGAATAATAGGAGGTTTCAATGCCAATGGAAAGAGAACTTGAAAAATGTCTAAGGGGAGAGTCCTATAATTGCCATGCTGATATTTTTTTAACCTTAAAAAAGACTGCTAGAGAATTATTGTTAAGATACAATGGGCTTTCATATGATGAAAAAATTCAAAAAAGAGATATTCTGAAAAAACTTTTTGGTGGGATTGGAACAAACGTATCGGTAGGCATGCCATTTATTTGTGATTATGGCCGTAATATTTATGTAGGGAATAATGTATCGATCAACATGAACTGCACTTTTGTTGATTGCAATAAGATTACGATAGGCAATAACGTTTTGATTGCGCCTAATGTGCAAATCTATACAGCTACGCATCCTGTTGAAATGACTGAACGTTTACGGGAGAACTGGAGCCCCGAAACCGGTGAATATTTTTGTCATACGTATGCGCGTCCTGTTACGATTGGTGATGGATGCTGGATCGGCGGCGGGGCAATTATTTTGCCAGGAGTGAACATTGGGGCAGGAAGTGTTATTGGTGCCGGCAGCGTCGTAACAAAAGACATCCCTGAAAATTGTGTAGCCGCTGGGAACCCCTGTCGCGTACTTCGGAAAATCAATGGAGAATAAAATCATGATTAAGATGATAGGGTTTGATTTTGATGGAAGAATATTCAATTCAAATTACTGGATTTTATTACATGGAGAGATTTTTTTTTGAATGGAGAAGCTTTTTACAGGAGGCTTTGGAACGCTCTTGCGATGAAAAAAATAGAAAATGATTTCTTATAAGAAATAGACCTTTCTTTACAAGAAATCAGCGATTCGATATAATATTCCTATGAATAAAATTAAATTGCATAATCCAACACTTAGGGTTTTAGAGATTTTTGAAGTTGTTTATAGTAGTGAAGCTGGGACTACCTTGGCTGAAATTTCACGGCAGACGGGTATAGCTAAAGGCACGTTGCATCCGATTGTTGCAACGCTTGTTCACGAAGGTTTTTTGCAAAGTTTTGATTCGCGATTGACGATTGGCATAAACTGTTTTAAGCTTGGTTCGTCCTATATCCACTCTTTGGATTATGTGGATATTTTGAAGCCGCATATGCGAGACATCGTGGTTGTTTGCGATGAGATTTGTCAGTTGGGGATATTAGATCATGGCGATGTGCTTTATGTAGAAAAGACCGAACCTAATCAGGCCATTAGAATAGAATCATCAGCGGGGAAGACGATTGGTGCTTATGCAACAGCTTTGGGGAAGTGCCTTCTCAGTGGTGTGGAAAATGAGGAAGTCATTCGTCTTTATCCAAAAGAATTTATTCTCTACACAATAAGGACTACACCGAATTTGAATATGCTTTTACCGCAGCTTGAAGCAGTAAGAGAGAAAGGATACGCTCACGAAATCGGTGAAACCAATATTGACATAGAGTGCCTAGCGGTCCCGATAAAGATGGGCGGGCGGGTACTGGCCTCCATTAGTGTGAGCCTGCCGATTTTTCGTTCGACACCGGAAAAAATCGAACAAATTGTTTCCGTGTTGAAGGTTCATGCAAATGCAGTCGAAAAGGAACTTGCGGTATTGCCTTTAAAAGAAAAAATGTTTTTGCAAAGAAGTTCGACAATATAATTTTAAATGTTAAGGCTTATGTTATGTGTAAAAGCTGAATGCGATAAGAGTTGGAATAGGCTCTTATCGCATTCAGCTTTTTTATTTTTTTGTATTAGATCGAATGTTCATTAAATTATTGACAATGATAACAAGATTTGGTACTATGGCAATGTAGAAAGTAAGTATATACAAACTTAGTTAGTATATACGAACAAGAGAAAGCGGGATGGTTGAGTGAAGGCGATTCATGTAAGTGAAATGGACACGGTTGCTACGGCCTTGGAACCTCTAAAGCAAGGGGAGAAGATTCTTGGTACAACGATTTTGCAAGAAATACGTAAAGGCCATAAATTTGCTACCGTGGATATAAAAAAAGGTGAACCAGTCATCAAATATACTGCGCATATAGGTATTGCTGCCACAGACATTAAAGCTGGAGAATGGGTCCATGTGCATAACATCGAGAGTGAACGCGGCAGAGGTGATACCGATCGTGAGGTAAGGGACATCAAGCAAGATGTCTATGCCGATACAAATATTATGCAAAGTGATGCATCCTATACACTTATGGGCTACAGACGACCGGATAAAAGTTTTGGCTTTCGTAATCATGTTTTAGTGATCCCGAGTGTTCACTGTGCCAATAAAGTGGTGGAGCGCATAGCAAATCACATTCGTTTCAGCGAAGAAAAGAAAACGGGAGAAACAAATGTAGTATATGTCACGCATCAACATGGTTGCAGTGAACTAAGTTATGATGCCAGACAAACACAGGATGTTCTGGTGGGAACCGGGGCAAATCCCAATGTATTTGCTGTTTTGGTTGTGGGACTTGGCTGCGAGGGTGTTCCAGCGAAAGCGGTAGCTGAAGAAATAAAGGCACGTACCCCATACAAATCGGTTGAATATTTTACGATACAGGATGTTGGCGGTGTACAAGAAAGTGTAGAAAAAGGAATAGCTATTGTAAAAAAAATGTTAGTAGAAGCATTGAAGGTTAAAAAAACGCCAGGCGATTTATCGGATGTTGTGCTAGGAACAGAGTGTGGTGGCAGCGACAGTTTTTCGGGGCTAAGTGCAAATCCGAGCCTTGGCGCGGCATCGGATATTGTCATTGGACAAGGCGGCAGTGTAATTTTGGCTGAGACAACAGAGCTGATTGGTGCGGAACATATTTTAGCGAAAAGAGCAGTCAATGCGCAGGTAAAACAAGAAATCCTAGATACAATAAAGGGTTTCGAAGATCTTGTCATTAAGTCGCATGCGGATATGAGAGGAGCGAATCCAAGCCCGGGCAATATTGAAGGCGGACTTAGCAGTATTGAAGAAAAGTCGCTTGGCTGTATCTATAAGGCAGGAAATCAGCCAGTGGTCGCGGTCAAAGGCTATGCAAAGCCTGTAACGGATAAAGGATTGACCTTAATGAATACGCCGGGCAACGATATAGAACAACTCAGTGGCATGGTTGCAGGCGGCTGTAATATTTGCGTCTTTACCACAGGTCTAGGGACACCGACCGGTAGCGCGGTGACACCAACGATAAAGCTTTCATCGAATTCAGCCATTTATCATAAGATGAGAGATGCGATAGATTTGAATGCAGGTTCTGTAATTGAAGGAACGAAGGGATTTCAAGATGTTGGCGAAGAAATTCTAGCGGAAATCAAAGCGGTGAGCAATGGAAAACTGACGAAAGCAGAACAGAATGAGCAAAATGATTTTTCAATCTGGCGGCTGGCAACAACCGTTTAAATAAGAAATAAATGGAGGGTAAAAGAGATGGATTTGCAATTAAAAGGGAAAGTTGTTTTTGTAACAGGTGGAGGAAAAGGCATTGGCAGTGGAATCACGCTGGCTCTTGCCAGAGAGGGGGCTATTCCGATTGTACTATCTCGCTCTGCTATTTTACCTGAATTTAAAGAAAAATTAGAATCATTTACCACTAAATATGATTTTATTCAGGTGGATTTGAATGACACAGACAAGATTCAAATAATTGTCGATGACGTAGCAAAGCGCTGGGGGTCTATATACGGAATCGTAAACAATGCCGGCGCAAATGATAATAAGGACTTGGAGACAACTTCGTGGCAAGAGTTTGAAAAAAGCCTGCATGGAAATTTGACACATTATTATGCATTGGTACATTCAGCGGTAAGTCATTTGAAAGCCAGTAAAGGTTCTATCCTCAACATATCATCAAAGACAGCTCTTACAGGGCAAGGAAAAACCAGTGCCTATGCAGCAGCCAAAGGTGCAATTTTAGGTTTGACGCGTGAATGGGCAGCGGCTTTAGCAAAGGATCATGTGAGAAGCAATGCCATTGTTGTCAGCGAATGCTGGACACCGCTTTATGCCAATTGGATCAAGACCTTTGATGATCCAGATGCCAGAAAAAAAATCATTACGGATAAAATACCTTATGAACAGCGTTTTACTTCGGTGGAAGAAATCGCCGATATGGCAGTATTCCTTTTATCCCCGCTTTCGTCGCATACAACGGCTCAATGGGTGTTCGTTGATGGCGGCTATGTCCATATTGATCGTGCATTGAGTTGAAGGAGGAGAAAAAAATGGGTGAAAATGTTAGCAACAGAAATATTAAGATTGCAGCGTGCCTGGTTACGGTTTTATTTTTTCTTTGGGGACTTAGTTATGGTTTGATTGATGTAATGAACAAAAACTTCCAAAATCAATTGGGAATCACCAAGGCGACGTCAGGACTTTTGCAAGCAGCCTACTTTGGCGGATATTTTGTCATTGCTACACCGGCAGCTTTGATTGCCAAGCGTTTCGGCTTTAAGGGTGGGATCGTCATGGGGCTTTTCTTATATGCTGTGGGGGCACTGCTTATCGTACCAGCCAGCAATGCACATAATTTTAATATGTTCCTGCTCGCCTTTTTTGTCATAGCTTGTGGCCTTGGCAGCTTGGAAACCAATGCAAACCCTTATATTACGAAGCTAGGAAAAGATGAGGGCGCGGCTTTTCGCATCAATATTGCGCAAAGTTTTAATGGGGTCGGCCAGTTCATTGGGCCAATTATAGGGGGTACATTGTTCTTTTCGATTTCGCAGGGGAATGACATAGCACAAAACATGCACAATGTTCAAATGGTATATGTTGGTATTGCGGCAATTGTATTTTTTATGCTCGTCTTGTTCTTAGTGACGAAAATGCCAGAAGGTGCAGAAATCTCTGAGGGAGAAAATTCATCGCAAGGCAGTGGATCTTATAGCGAACTTTTTAGTTATAAGCATTTCAAACTAGGGGCATTGGCTCAATTCTTGTATATTGCTGCACAGGTTGGTGCGGGAGCCTTTTTTATCAATTACAGTGTTGAACACTGGGCTGGACTAGAAGATAGCAAAGCAGCGTATTTCTTTGGTATTGCTTTGATTGCATTTATGGCTGGTCGTATCGTGACGACTCCGCTCATGAAAAAATTCAGTGCTGGCGGTATTTTGGGGTTGTATTCAATTATCAACGCCGCCTTGATGATTTGTTTGAATTTTGCTACGGGTAGTTTGAGCATAGCTTTGCTGATTGCGTCATTTTTCTTCATGTCTATCAGCTTCCCTACGATTTTTGCTTTGAGTGTTGTCAGGATTCCGGATAATCTTGTCAAAACGGCGTCTAGCATTATCATTATGAGTATTGTTGGCGGAGCTATCATGCCATTTTTTATGGGGCACATTGCTGATACTTTTGGGACGGCTGCGGGTTATCTGCTTTTGCTTCCATGTTTCCTCTACGTTTCTTGGTATGGATTCATTGGTTCTAAAGCCGATGTGGCAGTCTATGAAAATAAAGAGTGTGTAGGGAGATAATCGTATGTTGGAAATCGTAGACAGTCACTTTCACATTTGGGATTTGAATGTTTTGCATCTTCCTTGGCTTGATTCGTGCAAAGACATAAAGCGCAGCTTTAATCTTGATGACTTGTGCAAGGCTTATGGCAAGTATGATCTTGATTTCAAAGGAGGCGTTTTTGTTGAAGTCGATTGCGACAAAGCCATAAAAGAAGACGAATACATCTTTAATCTGCATAGTCCAAAGATTTTAGCAAGAATTATGCGTGCCCCTCATCTATGTGCGCACATGCGCTTGCCTATGGGAATCGCCGGAGTCCGAGAACCTCTTCATATTGAAACTTCACCACGGGGGAGATGCCTTGAACGAAGTTTCATTGAAGGGCTTGAGGTTTTGGTCGATCGTGATATGATTTTTGAAAGCTGCAATCGAGTGGAAGAACTTGAAGATCTATATAATGCGGTAGCGCAAGTGCCGAATGTCAAAGTAGTGATCAACCATTGCGGCAATGTAAAGGATTTGAACGAGGACTATAAACGTGCGATGAGAAAGCTCGCTCAGCTGCCGAACGTATATTGCAAGGTTTCCGGTTTTGCTACTGGGGATAAGTTGTTTGTACGAAATTTGCTGGATTTTCTATCCGGAGAATTCGATAAATCAAAACTGCTCTATGCATCAAATTTTCCGGTTGTGGAACTCTATGCATCTTTTGATGAACATTTAGAAACGGTGCGGAAATACTTTGCCGATGATGTTGATTTTTTTAGCAAGAATGCGAAAAAACTTTATAAAATGAATAAACCTCAAGTTTTTGCCAGTGTCATCAAGCTTCGTCCAGAAAAAGCAGCGTATTATAAAAAGCTTCATGCCGACCCTTTTTCTGCGGTAAATAAAAAGATACGTGAATGCGGCATCACTAAGTATCAGATATTCAATCGTGATGATCTGCTGTTTTCTATTATGGAATATTGTGGCGATGATTTTGCCTATGACATGGAAAAAATGGCACAGGATGCGGAAACGCAGCGATGGTGGAAAGAGACCGATCCATGCCAGAGCCGAATTGAAGGTGCAGGCAAAAATGAATGGTGGGCAGATATGAAGCTGGTATATGACCTAAACAAAAAATAAATATAAGAATCGTGTAAATTTATGAAAAGAAGGGATACCCAAATGAAATGTAAATATATTTGTCCTATTTTGACTTCCTTGAATGAAGACGGAACTGTAAACTATAACGATATGCATGCCCTATATGATCAGATTCTTGGCGCAGGGATCGATGGAATATTGGTTGGAGGCAGTTCCGGTGAATTTTATGCCTTTAACTATCAAGAGATCCATGAAATGATCGTGGATGCGATAAAGCATATTAAAAATAAAGGCTTTGTCTTAGCGGGGACGGGCAGAATGAATAAAGCGGAGACAATCGCATTATCAAATAGTGCACTTGAAGCTGGTGCGGATGCTGTAATCATTGTTGGCCCATATTATAGTGCTTGCAGCCAGGAAGATGTCTTTAACTATTACGATGATGTTATCGGGAAGATACGCGGCGATGTCTTTTTATATAACTATGCAGATCGCACGGGCTATGATGTGTCGGTGGATACGATTCTACGCCTTTTGGCTAAACATGAAAATTTTGTTGGCGTAAAGGATACACATCCAGTACTTAGACATACGCAAAAGTACATTCAAGAAATAAAAGGCGAATATCCCGATTTTCAAGTGTTTACTGGGTATGATAATAATTGCATTGCATCGGTTATTTCTGGCGGCAATGGCTGTATCGGAGCGTTGTCAAATGTTTATCCGAAGCTTTGTCATCAAATCATTGAGGCTTTGCATAAAGAACAGTTGTCAAATCTGATAACTTTGCAAAGAGAAATTGATAAACGCATGAAATTTTATGAGGTATACACACCATTCAACCCGCTTATGAAATGGGCTATGGTTGAAATGAATAAACCGATGCGAGAAACTTGCAAGGAGCCGCTGACTCCATTGACAGCAGAAATAAAGAAATCTTTATCGGCCATTGCAGATGAATTATGGCGCGAAAATAAATAAAAATAGAAATGATTAAAGACAAAGCATCCGTTTCCTGCTTTGTCTTTTTTGTGCGTCAAAATTTAGGTTTGTGCTTATTGATAATTGTTGTTCAACGCAGTGAATTGGTTTTGTACATCCCATATGCACATTTTTGCCTTAAAAGATGGAAATGTTTATCTCCAGATGATATGATGAAAGGAGTTCTATAAAATACTGAGGAGGCAGGAATTTAATGAAAAGCAGTCAGGAAATTAGCTGGCGAACATTGGCTTTGATGGCATTTGTAACCGTTTGGGGTTTTGGCAACATCGTAAATGGATTTGCGAACCAAGGCTTAAAAGTCATTTTTACATGGATCGTGATGTTTGCCTTGTACTTTGTCCCGTATGCGCTTATGGTTGGAGAAATGGGATCGACGTTCAATACGCAAGGGGGCGGAGTGAGTTCCTGGATCCGTTCGACTTGTGGGGCCAAATTAGCTTTTTGGGCAGGCTGGACGTATTGGATTGTCCACGTTCCTTATTTGGCGCAGAAGCCCCAGCAAATACTCATCGCCTTGGGGTGGGCGGCTAGCCCGACAGGCAGCATGGTGAAATCGTTGACACCGATGGTATTGCAATCCGCGTGTCTATTGGTATTTTTTTTGTTTTTATGGGTCGCTTCACGTGGCGTCAACTCCTTAAAGAAAATCGGTGCGGTGGCGGGTTCTTCCATGTTTGTCATGTCAATGCTCTATATTTTATTGGCTTTGGCAGCGCCGTCGATTACCGATGCGAAAACGTATACTATCGACCTTAGTTTTGCGGCCTTTGTGCCAGATTTCAATTTTGATTACATAACAACCTTGGCAATTCTTGTTTTTGCTGTCGGTGGTTGTGAAAAATTGTCGCCGTATGTCAATTCAATGAAAAATCCATCCAGGGATTTTCCTCGCGGCATGCTTGTGCTAGCGATCATGGTCGCAATTACTGCTTTGCTTGGTTCATTTGCGATGGGATTGATGTTCGACCCGAATCATATTCCTCGTGATCTTATGATGAATGGTGCGTATTATTGCTTTCAAAAATTAGGCGAGTATTACGGTGTGGGCAATTTATTTCTCATTATTTATGCTATAGCAAATGCTTTATCGTATATGTCAGCGCTGGCTTTTTCCATTGATGCACCGATAAAAGTTCTTTTAGCGGATGTGGATAATCGCTTTATTCCAGCAGCTTTAACCAAGGTGAATAAAAATGGAACGCCGATCAATGGTTATAAATTGACGGCTGTACTCGTAACTGCTCTTATTATGATTCCAGCCTTTGGCATAGGTGATATGACGTCGCTTTTCAACTGGCTGATGCGACTCAACGCCGTGGTGATGCCGCTTCGCTACTTATGGGTATTCGTTGCTTATATGGCTTTAAAAAGAGCGGTCAAAGGCAGATTTTCTTCAAAGTATCATTTTATGAAATCGAAAAGTGGGGGCTTTTTAGTCGGACTGTGGTGTTTTGGGTTTACAGCCTTTGCTTGTATTATGGGCATGTTTCCGCATGATGCGGAGCCTTTTTCGGGCGAGTGGATATTCCAGTTGTCTCTAAATATCATCACTCCGTTGGTGTTTTTGGGACTGGGCTTCATTTTACCGATATTGGCTAAAAATCAAAAACAGTAAAATTTCAATAGATAATTCATATTAACAATACTGTGTTGAATATAAAATATTTATAATTACAGCGGTGAAATCTGTCAATCGATATTGCCGCTGTACTTTTTTTTTGCAAAAATAGAGCAGTTGAATTTGTTGAAAATAATAGGAAATAGAGAGAGCGTTGTTTGAAAATGTTCGTTTTATACCAAGTTTGGCGCCGATATAGCCGCATATAACGTTTGTTTGATACTACGTCACCAGATGCCGCCGCTATTTTTTATAAATGGCGATATTTTCTGAAAAAAACTATTTTTACAAAAATACAGTTGATTTTGTTGCCTAATGGGAGTAGAATGAAAACATCAAAGAAAACGTTTGCTTTATAAAAGTAAGACTTATAGTAAAGAAATACTCGTTATAAAAGCAAGATGTTTATAAATTGTTTTTTATATAGAGGATATTTCTCTAATGAAAAGAAAACGTTTACTTAAATATAAGTCAAGCTATACTGGAAAAATTTGTGGGAATTGGCTGACCAAAAAAATGATGGGGTGATTTTTGTGAATGAAAAAACAGTACTAACAATCAGTAGACAGTATGGATGCGGCGGTCGCGAGTTAGCGACCAAATTGGCGGAAAGATTAAATGTGAAATTATATGACAGACAGATTATTCACATTGCGGCGGCTAAGTTAGGTATCAATGATTTGAGTGAAAAAGATTTGATTGAACTGGAAAACCAGGTAACACCACTGTCTTTTAGTTTTATGCCGTTTCATTCTTTTGGTACGCATATGGGCGAATCAAGTCGCGGCTTGTTTTTGGCTGAAACCAGTGTAGTAAGAAAGCTTGCTCAGGACGGATCTTGTGTCATATTAGGTCGTTGTGCGGATTATGTATTAGAAAAAGATCCGAATTCTTTTTCGATTTTTGTTTGTGCCGATGATGCGTATCGAGAAAAACGCGGACAGGCTGTTTATGATGGAAAATCCTTAAAAGAATTAGATGCTGAAAACGAAAAACGCGCTGGATATTACAATTATTATACGGGCAGAAAATGGGGCGAAGGCGCTAATTACGATTTAGTAGTCAATACGAGCAATACTTCGCTTGATAAAATCGTCGATGGCATTATTGCCTATATCGAAGCAATCGGTAAATAAATATTAGTTTGTAAAAATGGTCATTTATAGGAACCTTAGGAGGAATAAAAATGTCAAATCCAAACGGAAAAAGCAAATTTTGGACGCGTGTAGCTTATGCAAGTGGTACCTTTGGGCATGATTTCTTTTACGCGATGATCGGTACATATTTTATGATTTTTGTAACGAGTAACTTATTTAATACGAATGATTCCAGTTATAATGCATATATGATCGGCATCGTGACGACGATCATTCTCGTGTTACGTATCGGAGAACTTTTTATCGATCCGTTTATTGGCAACACAATTGATAAAACCAAGACAAGATGGGGGAAATTCAAACCTTGGGTCGTAATTGGAGCCTTTGTTGCAGCGATTACGCTGACGATCCTGTTTACGGACATCGGTGGTTTGGCTGTATCGAGCCCGTTGCTTTATTTGGTGTTGTTTGCAGTGTTGTATTTAATCATGGATGTATTTTATTCGGCAAAAGATGTGGCCATTTGGTCAATGATTCCGGCCCTTTCTTTTGATTCAAGAGAGCGTGAAATCACTGCAACTTTTGCTAGAATCGGGTCTGTATTTGGCGCGCAGCTTGTGACGATTCTTGTTATTCCGGTTGTTCTGCATTTTTCTTTGAATCAAAATGGTGGTGCTGGTGATGCTACTGGTTGGTTTGCCTTTGCTGCAATTGGCGGCGGTATTGCTACATTAGGAGCAATTATTCTTGGGCTTGGAACAAAAGAAGGCAATTCAACGCTTCGTGAAAATAAAACAGAAACATCGTTTAAAGATGTATTTTCTATTTTGATCAAAAATGATCAGCTTTTATGGATTGCTTGTGCGTATCTTGTTTTTGGCTTGGGTCAAAATATTGTAAATAATTTTAATTTATATTATTTTATTTATGTTTTGGGAGATTCCACACAATTCTCATTCTTGGGTGTGATCAATGTTGTCATTGGTTTATTGGCCGTAGCTTTGTTCCCTACTTTGACGCAGAAATTCAGCAGACGTAAATTATTTGTCTATTCGATTATCGTTATGTTGATCGCATTGGCTCTCTACGCATTTGCCGGACAGAATGTAGGCATGACGTTATTTGCCGCAGGCTTGTTTGCATTGCCGCAGCCTTTGATTTTCTTGGTGGTATTGATGACGATCACGGATACGGTTGAATATGGTCAGTTAAAATTAGGCCATCGCGATGAAGCTCTTGTTCTATGCGTCAGACCATTGATCGATAAATTATCTGGAGCTATTACAAGCGGCATCATTGGTTTGACTGCAATTTGGGTCGGTATGACGGGTAAAGCTACAGCGGCGAGCATCACACCATCAAACCTGTTTAACTTCCAGATCGTAATGTTTGCTATTCCTTTCATACTGATTGGCGTTGCGACGTTCATTTACAAAAGGAAGGTTACGTTAACTGAAGAAGAACATGCAAAGATTGTAAGAAATCTTGAACAGAACTGGGAAAGCATCAATAAATAAAAAAATGTAATGCAAATATCATAAAGTCGTATTTGTATATAAAGATGAGAGGTGTATTTGATGGAAAACAAATCTTTTGATATAGGTAAGCTGGCGGATCCGGAGTACTTTGCCGATAATCGCTTAAAAGCACATAGTGACCATGCTTATTTTGCGGATATGAGGGAACTGAGCGTGGGGCGGTCTTCTTTTAAGCAATCGCTCGATGGTTTATGGTATTTTGCTTATGCGAAAAATCTTGGACAGCGTGTAGTTGGCTTTGAGAAAGTTGATGTTGACTGCCATAACTGGAACACGATCCGTGTTCCAGCCCATATACAAATGGAAGGATACGGGAAGCCTCATTATACAAATACGACCTATCCTTGGGATGGCAGCGAACTGATTCGGCCAGGGGAGATTCCGCAGGAAAATAACCCAACGGCTTCTTATGTAAAATATTTCTTGAAACCAGAAGCTTGGAAGGATGTCTATATTTCATTCCAGGGGGTTGAATCAGCGTTTGCCCTTTGGCTCAACGGTGAATTCGTCGGGTATAGCGAAGACAGCTTTACCCCGGCGGATTTTGATTTGACGCCATACTTGAAAGATGGCGAAAATAAGCTGGCAGTAGAAGTCTATCGGTTCTCGAGTGGCAGCTGGCTTGAAGATCAAGATTTTTGGCGCTTCAGCGGAATTTTTCGTGAAGTGAGCCTCTACACAAAACCGTCTATCCATTTAGACGATCTATTCATTCACACGCAGATTGCGCCATCTTATCAAGATGCATGCCTTACTGTTGAATATACCTGGAATAGTGCAGCTGAAAAAAGCGTGAATGTACAGCTTTTTGCTGAAACGGGGCACTGTGTATTTGAAGAAACGCAGGAAAAAATCAAGGGAGAAGCAGGGGGTTTTTCTCGGAATATAAAAGACGTAAAGCTCTGGAGCGCTGAGAAACCTCATCTTTATCGGGCCTTGTTCAAGGTCTTTGATGCGGCGGGGAATTTGCTGGAAGTCATTGAACAAAATATAGGCTTTCGCGAATTCAAGCTCGATGGGAATATCATGAAAATCAATGGCAAACGCATTGTCTTCAAGGGGACAAATCGCCATGAGTTTGACTGCTATCGTGGACGTGCAATAGACGCAGCTGAGATTGAACAAGATATTATTCTCATGAAGCAAAACAACATCAATGCAGTGAGAACTTCGCACTATCCAAATAACAGCCGGTTTTATGAACTTTGTGATATTTATGGTCTTTATGTCATTGATGAAACGAATCTGGAAACCCATGGTTCTTGGCAGAAAAATGGTCAGCCAATCGAGGATGATCACACTTTGCCAAACGGACATAAAGAGTGGCGAGCTGCGGTGTTGGCACGCGGTGAGGCAATGCTCGAACGAGATAAGAACCATGCATCGATTTTGATTTGGTCTTGCGGCAACGAGTCGTATGGTGGACGCAATATATACGATTTGTCGGAGTATTTCCGCCAAAGAGATCCGTCTCGTTTAGTTCATTATGAAGGAATCCGCTGGGATCGCCGTTATAATGCTACCAGCGACATGGAAAGTCAGATGTACCCAAAGGTTGCTGAAATTCGGGAGTTTTTGCAGGAACATCGTGATAAACCGTTCATCTGTTGTGAGTACACGCATTCTATGGGCAATAGCAATGGTGGTATGCATAAGTACACGGATTTGACCGACGAAGAAGAACTTTATCAAGGTGGATTTATTTGGGATTTTGTTGATCAAGCAATCTGGGATCATGATCGTTATGGTAAAGAAACCTTGCGGTATGGCGGCGACTATGGTGATCGTCCAAGTGATTATAATTTCTGCGGCAACGGCATTGTTTTTGCGGATCGAAAAAAAACAAGCAAGCTGCAAGAAGTGAAATACAATTATCAGGATTTCGTTTTAAGACCAGCAAAAACAAAGCTTGAAATCGAAAATAAGAGTTTGTTTACGAATGTAGAAGAATATGAACTGTTCTTAGAATTATATCGTGATGGACATGCTGTTTGGACGAAAAGAATGCCAGCGCCGGATCTAAAACCAGGGATGACGGTCAAGATTCCTTTGGATTTACCGGACTATGGTATTGGTGAATATGTGATTACAGCGATGCTTCGCTTGCCGAAAAAGAACAAATGGGCAGAGTGTGAGCATGAAATCGCTTTTGGGCAGGGCGTATATTGCCAAAATGACGATGAAGCCACGCAAGATAAAGTTTTTGATGCTTGGATGAATGGAACTAAAATATGGCAAACATCAATAACAGTGAACGCGAAAGCGACGCTAAAGATTGTTCAAAGCGATATCAACCTAGGCGTTCTTGGTGAAGGCTTTTCGGTTATGTTTTCAAGTGCACAGGGAAATATGGTTTCGTATAAATATAATGGTGTCGAGCTTATTGAAGAGATGCCGCAGCCTAGTTTTTGGCGAGCTCCTATCGACAACGATTATGGAAATCTCCTCTTGAACCAATGTGCACAGTGGAAGTTGGCCAGCCTTTATAAAAAATGCATCGGCGTGGAAGTCCTCAAAGATGGAGAAAGCTGCGGTCCATTGAAATTCTTTGGCGAAAAGGGCAATGCTGCCTACGATGCAGACACGATCAGCATTCGCTTTACCTATGAGTTGGCAACTGCACCGACTGCCATTTGTAAGGTGACGTATACCGTCCAAACAATGGTGCGATCAAAGTTTCTATGGACTATGAAAAAGTAGAAGGGTTGCCAGAAGTTCCCGATTTTTCCATGGTTTTGACGCTGCCTTGCGATTATGACCAAATTCGTTACTATGGATATGGCCCAGCGGATAATTATATTGATCGCCAGTCTGGTGCGCGCCTTGGAATCTTCGAGTCTACGCCGCAAGGTGAAATGCAGCCGTACCTGCGTCCACAAGATTGTGGCAATCATTGTGGGATTCGTTGGATTGAGGCGACTGACCGCCGCGGACGTGGCATACGCCTTTGTTCTTCGGTTCCATTTGAGGCATCGGCATTGCCATATACGGCACATGAACTGGAAAATGCCCGCCATATTTATGATTTACCGCAGATCCACCATACCTATTTAAGGGCGTCGCTTGGCATGTGCGGCGTAGGCGGCGATGATTCTTGGGGAGCGCCGGTATTAGACGAATATAGAATGAAAAATGAAAATAAACAGCTTGAGTTTTGGCTTAAAGGGATATAAGCGAGGTGCGATGAAGCGATGATTCAATTTGATGAGAAAAAACAGATATTCCATTTGAAAAATGATAGCTTTAGCTATGTCATTGAGATTGCGCGTGGTAAGTATTTGCTGCATCGATATTGGGGCAAGGCACTTCGTGAATATCGCGATGCTGCGGCTTTGCCAGCTATCGATCGAGCGTTTTCACCGCAGCCGGCGGCTTATGAAAACGAACGAACTTTTTCGCTTGATGTCCTGCCGCAGGAATATTCTGGCTATGGACATGGAGATTTCAGGATTCCTGCCTATAAAGTTGCGCTGGCTGACGGTACGGAAGTGACGGAGTTTCTATATCGCAGTCACCGGATTTTTAACGGCAAGCCTCCTTTAAAGGGGCTGCCAGCATCTTATGCCAATGAACAAGATGCGATGAGCCTGGAAGTTGAATTGGCGGATGCACATGCAGGGCTTACGTTACATCTTTTGTATACGGTATTTGAAAAAGCAGCAGTTCTTGTCCGTTCAGCAAGAATAATCAACGAAAGCGGCAGTGCAGTCTGCCTCCGTCAGCTGGCGAGTCTGAGCCTTGATTTTGGCTCTCATGAATTTGAACGCATCAGTCTATATGGCGGTCATGCTTCAGAGCGCATGATCGAACGCTCGCCATTGCATCGTGGAATTGAAAAAATCTCCAGTAATCGCGGGGCCAGCAGTCATCAGCATTCGCCATTTTTAGCCTTGGTAGAGCCTGCCGCCGGAGAAGCGGTTGGTGATGTATATGGCTTCAGTCTTGTTTACAGTGGGAATTTTTCGATAGAGACCGAAGTGGAGCAGTTCGGCACGACCAGAGTCTGTGTTGGAATCAATCCCCAAGGATTTTCTTGGTTGCTTGAACCAGGTGAAGACTTTCAGACACCAGAAGCGGTCATGGTTTATTCGGCAGAAGGTTTGAATGGAATGTCACAAACCTATCATGCTTTTTATCGTGAACATTTGCTGCGTGGTAAATATCAACATGCATTGCGGCCGATTTTGGTCAACAATTGGGAAGCTACGTATTTTGATTTTGACGAGAAAAAGATTGATGCGATAGCGAAATCAGCCGCCGAACTTGGCATGGAACTGCTCGTTTTGGATGATGGTTGGTTTGGCAAAAGAAACGATGACAATTCATCCTTAGGGGACTGGATCGTAGACCAGAAAAAACTGCCGCAGGGGTTAACCGCCTTAGGCGAAAAGGTACATGCAAATGGGCTTCAATTTGGGCTTTGGTTTGAGCCGGAAATGGTCTCTGTCGATAGTGATCTTTATCGAAACCATCCGGAATGGGCACTTCAAGTGCCGGGCTATAAAACTTCTTTTGGGCGGCATCAGCTTGTACTAGACCTTTCGCGTCAAGATGTTTGCGACTACATCGTCGATGCTGTGGGAAAAGTGCTTGAATCAGCTCCGATTGATTACGTCAAATGGGATATGAATCGCCATATGACGGAGGTCGGATCCACCTTGCTTTCGGTAAAGCGTCAAGGGGAAACAGC
>Ga0183099_1000063_pt1 | contig 120527 bp, 83 predicted proteins | sample Biomet1_FD_127788 | JGI IMG/M metagenome (GOLD analysis project Ga0183099, IMG submission 127788) | Microbial communities from bioreactor (seeded with anoxic lake sediment) at LBNL, California, USA - Biofuel metagenome 1 | ecosystem: Engineered > Bioreactor > Anaerobic > Unclassified ...
TTGTGGGCAAAGATGGATTCGAACCACCGAAGTCGAAAGACAGCAGATTTACAGTCTGCCCCATTTGGCCACTCTGGTATTTGCCCTTTATTTCCGATTGCGATGCAAAGGTACAACTATTTTTTAAAACTCCAAATAAAATCGATCATTTTTATTGCAGAAATTGCGCATTCATCGCCTTTATTGCCTAGTTTGCCTCCACTTCGGTCCTCTGCTTGCTCCATATTATTGGTAGTAATCAGACCGTAAATAACTGGTATGTTGAACTTTACGTTTAATTCTGTTACCCCTTGTGTTACTCCCATACAAACATAATCAAAATGTGGAGTATCACCCTTAATTACGCATCCTAAAATAATAATTGCATCAACTGTGCCGTTTTTTATCATTTGATTGGCGCCAAAAGTCAGTTCGAAACTCCCGGGAACGAACTTTACTATTATATTTTCTTTTTTAGCTCCATGTTTTATTAACGTATTTACCGCTCCGTCAAGAAGAGCACCTGTTATATTACTGTTCCATTCTGAAACAACAATCCCAAATTTCATAGTTTCGGCATTAGGTACTGAATTAAAATCGTATTCAGATAAGTTGTGATAAGCTGTTGCCATAATATTTAATTTCTTTTTTGTTTAAAATAAAAAAGTAGAGATATTGCAACACAATATCTCTACTTTATATATAAGGAGTAAATCTTATTTCTTCAAAGCAGTGGCTCTTTCGATATATTTATCAATATCCATAGCCTGATAAGAATTGAAATATTTATCTTTAATTGTATTATATGCTTCAAGAGCATCAGCGTATTTACCTTGCTGTTCCATGATTAATCCTGCTTGCAATAAGTAAATAGGGCTTAATGTGTTGTTGTCAGCTTTCTTAGCAGCATCCTGTAAAGTAGAAACAGCCTTGTCTAATTGATTTAGTTGAGCATAGCAGTTTCCTAATGCACCTAAGATGGCAGGAGAAACCATTTGGTCATTACCGTCAAAATCTCCAAGATATTTTTCTGCTTCTTGATATTTGCCTAGCTGAGCATAACAGATCCCTGCATATGCTTTAGCCAAATTTGCAGTTTTTGTACCGCTAAATTCATCTGCAATTTTAATAAATCCTTTGTAACCGATGCTGTCACCGTTAAGAGCGATCTCGTAAGCATCTTGTCCAAAATACTCTTCTCCTTTGAATATTGCAATTTCTGCTTTTTCTTCTCTAGGAGCTAAATAAAGATACTTGTAAGCAAAGAACGCAGCAATAATAATGATAACCGCGGCGATACCTCCGATAATTCCCTTTTTGTTTTTAACTAAATATGCTTCAGATCTATCAAGCGCATCTCCCACATTTAGTTTCTGTTCATGTTTGTCTTGTTCTGCCATTTTATTATGATTCTTTTATTATTAACAATTTTACTTATTTGGTGAGCAAAAGTAGTTTTTTTATATTTATAAATGAAATTTATTGCCATATTTTTTTCTTTTCTCTTTTTTATATTTCTGGTTTATTTTGTTTTTGCTTTTAATCCCGATTTTATTTCTAATTTTGCATTTATAAATAGAAAGATTAGCGGCATGGTATTAAAACATATTTCCATACTTAATTATAAGAACCTAGAACAAGTTGAATTAGATTTTTCTTTTAAACTAAATTGTTTTTTTGGTTTAAATGGAATGGGAAAAACAAATCTTCTTGATGCTGTTTACTATCTTTCTTTTTGCAAAAGTGCTGGCAATCCTGTTGATTCACAAAATATATGTCATGATGAGGATTTTTTTATGATTCAAGGTTTTTATGAATCAGGTGATGGCTCTCCAGAAGAAATATATTGTGGACAAAAACGTCATCAAAAGAAGCAATTTAAAAGGAATAAAAAGGAATATAGTCGTCTTTCTGATCATATTGGTTTCTTGCCTCTTGTGATGGTTTCTCCTTCTGATTCGGCTTTGATTGCAGGTGGGAGTGAGGAGCGCCGTCGATTTATTGATCTTGTAATTTCGCAGTACGATAAAGAGTATTTAGATGCTTTGATTCGTTATAATAAAGCATTGCAGCAACGAAATACTTTACTGAAAAGTGAACTCCCAGTTGACGAAGAACTTTTTCTTGTGTGGGAAGAGATGATGGCAACTGCAGGTGAAGTGGTTTTTAGTAAACGAAAATCTTTTATAGAAGAATTTATTCCTATTTTTCAGTCTTTCTATTCATTCATTTCTCAAGGACAAGAATTGGTTGGATTATCTTATGTTTCTCATGCTCAGGAAAACTCATTATTAGATGTCTTAAAGGAATCTAGAGCAAAGGATCGTATAATGGGATATTCTTTAAGAGGAATTCATAAAGATGAGTTAGTTATGTCATTAGGTGATTTCGCTATAAAACGTGAAGGTTCACAAGGGCAGAATAAAACATATTTGGTTGCTTTAAAATTAGCACAGTTTGATTTCTTAAAACGTACAGGAGATAAGACGCCGTTACTTTTATTGGATGACATATTCGATAAGCTGGATGCTTCTCGGGTGGAACAAATTATAAAATTAGTTGCAGGTGATAATTTTGGTCAGATATTTATTACCGACACTAATCGTGAACATCTGGATAAGATATTGAAAAAGATGGGGAGTGATTATAAAATGTTCGAGGTAAATAACGGTAATATAAATAGTAAGGAGAATATTGATAATGAAAAGGAATAATGCTGTATCAATTGGTGATGCAATCCGTAAATTTTTGCGGGATGAACGTCTGGAATCTCCGCTAAATGAACAGCGACTGATTAATGCATGGAAAGAAGTCTTAGGACCAGGGATAGCTTCTTATACAGATGGACTATTTATTAAAAATCAGATACTCTATGTACATCTTACTTCTGCAGCATTGCGTCAGGAATTAATGATGGGAAGAGAATTGCTTGTGAAAAATCTGAATCGTCAGGTTGGAACACAAGTTATTACGAATATTATTTTTCGTTAAGTATTCCATTTTCTGTAACAACTAAGTTCATTTTTGTGTCATGTGGTTCGGTTGGAATCTCTTCTGAAAGTTGAAAAGAAAAACATATTCCTATTTTAAAAGCTTTAATTCTAGGTAAAAGGCGATCGTAATATCCTTTTCCTCTTCCAAGTCTGTTGCCAACTTTGTCAAATGAAACACCCGGTATTATTGCTAAATCTATTTTATTGTAATCAGAAAATAATTCACCACTAGGCTCTTGTATACCGTAAGCTCCAATCAGTAATTTAGATGAATCATTATATTCTTTTAGTATTAAATTCTCTCCATTAACTACCGGCAAAATTATAATTTTCTCATTCTTCCATTTTTCAATAAAAGCATGTGTCCTTACTTCATCTTTAAGAGAATGGTATAACAATATTGTTTTTGCATTTTGAAAAACAGGGAGAGATTCTAGGTGGATAAACAATTTACTGGAGAAATCCAGAAATGATTTTTCTGTTAGCGTTTTTTTTCTTTCAGAAATAGCTATCCTTATTTGTTGTTTTTTGGAGTAATTCATGAATAATAAAAAAAGACCCCGGTGTTTTTACTTACCGGGGAATAATGTTATCTTTTCTTTTTTGAAATATTAGGCTTTACGGGGGCAGTAGGAAAAGCTTGTCCTTTTTGCAGAACCTCGACTGCCTTTAGAACAGTATTATCTGATTTATTTATGTATTTAATATATTCTTCTTGACCCAACAGACTGTCAATGATACGTCCGTACAATCTCTTTTCAATTAGTTTGTGTGATATCTGAATCAAAAGATTTCTCCTCTTAACTCCATTACTATCCGCATATCTAACAAATTGTTCCACAAGATTCTGGCCTCTCAGATAGTTAACCAATGAATTGGCATCTTTAAACTGCTTCAGCTTATTTCTATTCTGATCTGTGTATTTATATCCAAATAGAATGTCGAGTCCTTTGGTCATTACTGAAGTGTAATAGGAAGTAGATCCAATTGTATCTTGAGGAACAAAAACATCGGGCATAATACCTCCACCACCATATACCGGTCTTCCTAAACCTGTAGAGTAACGCAGACTTTTATCTTGTTTAATACTGTCTTTTGAGAAAAATTCACCATGATCATAGCGATTTAACCAGTCCATTTCGTAATCTTCATCGTTACCATTCACATAAGGACGCTGAATACACCTTCCTGAAGGAGTATAATAGCGAGCTATAGTAAGACGGATAGCTGATCCATCACTAAATTCGATAGGTTGCTGTACTAATCCCTTTCCAAAAGTTCGTCTTCCAATAATCATACCACGGTCATTATCCTGGATCGCTCCTGAAAAGATTTCACTAGCTGAAGCTGAACCTTCATCAACTAGAACTACAATTGGCATTTTCTGGCAACTACCAGTTCCGTTTGCAAATTCTTCTGTTCTTGGATATTTCCGTCCTTCTGTATAAACAATCAGTTTTCCTTCAGGCAAGAATTCATTTACCATTCTAATAGCTGCTTCCATGAATCCTCCAGTGTTTCCACGCAAGTCAATAATTAGTCCCTGACAGTTATGCTGGCTAAGTAGCGCTAATGCACTAAGTAATTCCACATGAGTTGTTCTACCAAACTTATTAATATATACATATCCAATATTTTTGCTGATCATGTATGCTGCATAGATACTTGTAACTGGAATATCTCCACGAACGATTGTATACGAAAGTAGTTTTTTCTCACCGAAACGTTTTATAGTAAGTTTAACTTCTGTTCCTTTTTTACCTTTCAGCTTACTCATAGCGATATCATTCGTCACTTTTTTTCCAACGAAAAGGGTATCATTAACTCGAATAATCTGGTCGCCAGGCATTAATCCTACTTTTTCAGAAGGACCACCTTTTATAACACTGTTAACATGTATTGTATCATTTTGAATGCGGAATTGGATCCCGATTCCACTAAAGCTTCCTTCAAGTTCGGAATTAGCAGCTTCCAGATCTTTTGCAGGAATATATTTTGAGTGTGGATCCAATTCTGCAAGAATTTGAGGCATTGCATTTTCTACCAATTCTTGCATATTAACTGTATCCACGTATTGATCATCAATAATTCGGAGCAGTGCGTTTAGTTTGTTTGACGAACTGTTTATAATACCCAACCGGCTTCCAGAATAATGTTTTGTGTAAAATGTACCGATTAATATTCCGACCACAATACTTACCGCAATAATAATAGGAGTAAAGCGTGAAGATTTATTTGTACTCATGAGTTATTTTATTTTAAATAGTTCTTTTTATAATTGATTTTGTTCGGTAAGATCTAAATAGACAACTTCAATATTGGCGCGTTTTAATAGATTAATTCCATCTTCCAAACGATATTTTTCTGAATAAACCACTCTTTTAATGCCTGCCTGAATAATAAGCTTGGCACATTCGATACATGGAGATGCCGTTACATATAATGTTGCTCCTTCACTGCTGTTATTGGAACGGGCTATTTTAGTAATAGCATTTGCTTCAGCATGTAGTACGTATGGTTTCGTTAAATTCTGTTCATCTTCACATACATTTTCAAAACCGGATGGCGTTCCATTATACCCGTCAGAAATAATCATCTTATCTTTGACAATCAATGCTCCAACTTTTCGCCTGATGCAGTATGAATTCTCAGCCCAGATATTAGCCATACGTATATAGCGCGTATCAAGTTCCTGTTGTTTTAATTCTATAGCATTCATTGTTATTTTAGTCTTTTCTTATATGATATTTGAGATTTATCTAAAACGTTTATTTTATACGGAATAACATGTATCTGTCACCTTGGCTACTCTTATACTTTATGACCATAATGTTTTCATCTGTTCCTTTACAAGAGTACGCTCCCTTAATTGCATTGATATATTCAATAGCAATATCAAGCTCTTCATCTTCAGATTCATTTGTTATATTCATAGATAAATTGTATCCATTTTCATTACTCCATTTGCCGTTGAAAGCATCTTTTACACCTTTTCCGTAAAATGTGCTATCTTGATTGATTTTCAAATAAAAACCATCTTTGTTGTTGTTGAAAATAGTTTCGTCATCAGTGAAATGTATTTCATTATCATTCATATCGTAAAAGCCAACCAAACGCCACGTTTTGCCAGCGATTAGTTCTTTTATATCATCCTCATTATCGCTGCATCCACCCAGAAAAGGCAGTATAGCTAATATTATTAATAATATTTTCGTTTTCATTATTCTTTAATGCCATTTCTAATTAATAATGCATCAATAGTTGGTTCTTGTCCACGGAAACGTTTATATAGTTTCATCGGATGTTCTGTTCCACCTTTAGAAAGTATATTTTCGCGGAAAGAAGTTGCTACCTCTTTATTGAAAATTCCTTTTTGTTTGAATAGCGAGAAAGCATCAGCATCTAGAACTTCCGCCCACTTATAGCTATAATAACCTGCAGAATAACCTCCGGAGAATATATGTGAGAATCTTACGCTCATAGATTCATTTTCCAAAGCTGGCAGCAGTTTTGTTTTTGCCATAGCCTGTCGCTCGTATTCAATCACATTTCCCTCAAATGGGGTATTTCTAGTATACCATGCCATATCCAATAATCCTAAGCTAACCTGACGAAGACAAGCATATCCGGTATTGAAATTGGATGCGTCAACAATACGTTGTATTAACTCCTGAGGTAACTGTTCGTTATTCTGATAATGCTTTGCAAATGTGTTCAAAAAATCTTTTTCAATCGCAAAGTTTTCCATTATTTGCGAAGGCAATTCAACAAAATCCCAGTAAACATTAGTTCCGCCAAGGCTTTCATAAGTAGAGTTAGCCATCATACCGTGAAGAGAATGACCAAACTCATGCAGAAAAGTTTCTACTTCACTAAAAGTAAGTAAGGCCGGTTTGTTTTCTGTTGGTTTTGTGAAATTCATAACCAAAGAAATGTGTGGACGGCTATCCTTTCCATTTTCTTTCCATTGTTCTTTAAACTGAGTCATCCATGCTCCTGCACGTTTTCCTGCCCGAGGATGAAAATCAGTGTAAAGTACAGCCAGATATTTTCCATCCTTATCAAAGACTTCGTATGCTTCAACATCTGGATGGTATACTGGTATATTTTTATTTTCTTTGAAAGTGATACCATATAATTTTGTAGCCAATCCAAATACGCCCTCTTTAACTTTACTTAATTCAAAGTAAGGACGCAACATTTCGTCATTGATGTTGAATCTCTGGTCTTTTAATTTGTTAGAATAGAATCCCCAATCCCATGGCATTGTCTGAAAATTAGGACCTTGAGCCTGGCTTGCCAGTTCTTGCACATCTTTTAATTCTTTTTCTGCAGCAGGTTTGTAAGCATCTACTAGCTGATTAAGTAACTTATATACCGCATCACTGTTTTCAGCCATGCGTTTTTCAAGAGTGAATGCAGCATAATTCTTATAACCCAGTAAATGTGCTATTTCCTGACGAATATTGGATATTCTTGTCACATTTGCAAAATTATTGTATTCATTGTCGTGAGTACAAAGGGTACTAAAAGCTGTATAAAGTTCTTTTCTTAGCTCACGGTTTTCACAATATGTCATGAAAGGAATATAGCTAGGAGCATCCAATGTAAACACCCAACCTTCTTTACCTTTTTCTTTTGCTGTTAAGGCCGCTGCTTCCATAGTGCTTTCAGGTAATCCTGCAAGTTGTGCTTTGTCTGTAATAACTAATTCATAGTTATTTGTTTCTTTCAGAATATTTTGTCCATATTGCAAAGTTAGCTTGCTTAATTCAGCAGTCAAAGCACGATATTTAACTTTTGCTTCACCTTCCAGATTTGCTCCGCTACGTACAAAACTATCATAAGTGTTTTGCAGAAGTTTGCTGTCCTCTTTGTTCAGCTTTAATTTATTTATCTGGCTATAAACAGCTTTTATCCTTTCAAATAATTTCTTATTCAGACTGATGTTATTTGAATGTTCAGATAAGAGTGGCATCATTTTTTCAGCAATTGCCTGAAGATAATCGTTTGTTTCTGCACTAAGCAAATTGCTAAATACACTTTGAACTCTATTAAGTAATGCTCCAGATTTCTCTAGTGCTACAATCGTGTTTTTAAAGTTAGGAGCTTCAGGGTTATTAACTATGGCATAAATTTCTGCCATATGTTGTTTCATACCCTCTTCTAAAGCTGGTTCAAAATGTTCTTTTTTTATTTTATCAAAAGGAGCTGTGCCGTGTGGTGTAGTATACTTTTCCAGAAATGGATTCTGAGCTTGAATTATGTTCATAATACAAAATATAGCGAATGTTAATATTACTTTTTTCATTTATTTGGTTATATAATAATAATCAACTACAAAAGTGCTAAAAAAAAATATTACTTTAAGAAGAATAGTGGAGTTTTTAACAAAGTATATTACTTTTGTATGATTTTCATTTGAAATGGAGCAAAATAATTGTGTATATAATGAAGGAAAGATTTTTCTTATTGCTAAAAACATATGTGTTTTTCATTTTATTTTTTGTAGTTCAAAAGCCTGTGTTTATGTTGTATTATCATGATTTATATCATGATTGTTCATTGTTGGACTATTTGGGAGTTATTTGGCATGGTTTACCACTTGATGCTTCAATTGCCGGCTATTTTACCATACTTCCCGGATTATTTCTTATCGCTTCTTTATGGCTAAATTCGACTGTAACCAATATGGTCTTTAAAGTTTACTATGGCATAGTTGCTTTTGTTATTGGATGCGTTTTTATATCAGATATTGTTCTCTATAAATATTGGGGTTTCAGACTTGACTCTTCACCGCTTTTTTATTTAAAAACACCGAAAGATGCTTTTGCAAGTGCTGATCTTATAACAATTATTTTAGCCTTATTTTTTATTATTGCAATTATATCAGCACTTATTTATTTGTTTAATTTGGTTTTGATTAAACCAGAGATTAAAATAAAGAAACCATATTATCGTAGAAAAACAGCATTGGTATTACTTTTAGTAACAGGATTCCTTTTCATTCCCATCCGTGGCGGGTTCTCGGTTTCGACTATGAATACCGGATGGGCATATTTTAGTGACAAAATAGAACTGAATCACGCGGCAATAAATCCTTGTTTCAGTTTGATGGAATCTCTTTCCCGTGAACAAGCTTTTGATAAGCAATATCGTTTTATGAAGGACGAAGAAGCAACTAAAGAATTTGATAAACTCAAAGATGTTACAGTAACTGATAGTATTCCGGTTTTGCTAACAACGAAGAGACCAAATGTTATTATAATTGTTCTTGAAAGTTTTACTTCGAAAATAGTTCAACCTTTAGGAGGCTTACCCGATGTGGCTCCTAATATGAACGCGTTTAGTAATGAAGGAATCTTGTTTACTAATTTCTATGCAAACAGTTTTCGAACAGATCGTGGTCTTGTTTCAATTCTAAGTGGTTATCCGGCTCAGCCTACAACCTCAATAATGAAATATCCTCAACGTAGTCAGTCATTACCTTCTATATCCAAATCATTGAAAAAAGCTGGTTACTCTACAGAATACTATTATGGTGGTGATGCTAATTTTACAAATATGCGCTCTTATTTGTTATCACAAGGGTATGATCGAGTTGTCTGTGATAAAGATTTTCCTTTAAAAGAAAAACTCTCAAAGTGGGGAGCTCCTGATCAATATTTATTTAATCGCGCTTTGTCTGATTTTTCGGGTGCACAAAAAGAACCATTCTTTAAAACGATTCAAACTTCAAGCAGTCATGAACCTTTTGATGTTCCGTCTCATAAGTTTAAAGACCCATTTCTAAACTCGGCCTTTTATACAGATAGCTGTTTAGGCAAATTTATTGAACGGTTCAAGCAAACTAAATATTGGAAAAATACAGTTTTTGTACTTGTACCAGACCATGCAATGCGCTATCCTGCTTCAATTACCAATCATGAAATTGAACGTTTTCAGATACCGCTGATACTTATTGGAGGAGCCGTTAAAAAGCCTGTAAAAATAGATACCTATGCTTCTCAGATTGATATAGCAGCAACAATTCTTTACCAGTTGGGATTGCCGCATAAAGATTTTACCTTTAGTAAGAATGTGTTAAACTCAAAATCACCTCATTTCGGCTACTTTAGTTTTCCAAATGGATTTGGAATGACAACTCCTCAGAATCAGTTGATATTTGATTGTGAGGCAAATAAAGTTGTTCTTGATCGTGGAAAGAAAAAGAGTTTAAATCAAAAACCGGCAAAAGCTTATATGCAAAAGCTATACGATGATTTGGCTAAACGTTAATAATTAATCTATAATATAATAGCTATGTTTACAAAAGAAACTTATATAAATAGAAGAGAGCAGCTTAAGAAGACTGTTGCTTCTGGAATCTTGTTGTTTTTAGGAAATGATGAATGTGGAATGAATTATGCAGATAATACATATTCGTTTAGACAGGATTCTACTTTTCTCTATTTTTTTGGCTTATCTTATGCCGGACTTTCTGCCATTATTGATATAGATAATAACAAAGAAATAATTTTTGGTGATGAACTGACTATTGATGATATTGTGTGGATGGGCACACAACCTACTCTTAAGGAAAAAAGTGAAAGAGTAGGAGTCTCATGTACACAACCTTATAAGAGTATTGAGTCCTATTTAAAAAATGCACAAAGCAAAGGACAGCAAATTCATTTTTTACCAACCTATAGAGCAGAACATAAACTTAAACTAATGGATTGGTTGGGATATTTACCAGCTGCTCAGGAGGCTTCTATTCCTTTTATTCGTGCAGTAGTAAATCAACGGAATTACAAATCTGCTGAAGAAATAGTTGAGATAGAAAAAGCATGCAATACTACTGCTGATATGCACATTAAAGCGATGCAAATGCTCCGTCCGGGAATGAAGGAAAGCGAAATTGTTGGTGCACTTTCTGATATTGCTTTTTCTGCAAATGGAAATCTTTCTTTCCCAATTATTGCTACAATAAACGGTCAAACATTGCATAACCATTATCATGGGAATATTGTAAAACCAGGTGATATGTTACTTTTGGATGCTGGTGCCGAAACAGAAATGGGATATGCCGGAGATATGTCTTCTACAATTCCTGTGGATAAGAAATTTACTAGTCGTCAGAAAGATGTTTATGATATTCAGGTAGCTTCTCATCTTGCAGCTGTTGAGGCTCTTCGTCCGGGTATTCCGTTTAAAGATGTGTATGAGCTTTCATCTAAAGTTATTGTTGAGGGAATGAAATCTTTAGGATTAATGAAAGGTAATGCTGATGATGCTGTTCGTGAAGGTGCTCATGCTATGTTCTTCCAATGTGGATTGGGACACATGATGGGGCTTGATGTACATGATATGGAAAACCTGGGTGAAATTTATGTAGGATATGATGGTGAACCAAAGAGTACTCAGTTTGGACGTAAGTCTCTTCGTCTGGGACGAAAACTGGAACCTGGATTTGTTCTGACTATTGAACCGGGTGTTTACTTTATTCCGGAATTGATCGACTTGTGGAAAGGGGAGAAGAAGTTTACCGAATTTATCAACTATGATAAATTAGAAACTTACAAAGATTTCGGTGGTATCCGTAATGAAGAAGATTACCTGATTACAGAAGATGGATCCCGTCTATTAGGAAAGAAAATTCCATTGACAACAGATGAAGTTGAAGCACTAAGATAATTTATGGAGAAGAATTCTAAAGCTATACTCTATGCGAGTGTGGCTGTGTTAAGTTGGTCAACAGTTGCTACGGCTTTTAAGGTTGGTTTGAAAAGTCTTACCTATTTTGAACTGATTCTAATTGCCAGTTGTACAGCCCTGGTTATTTTTACAACAGTACTTATTGCTCAAAAGAAGCTGGCTGTTATAAGTTCTTTTAGTAAAAAGCAGTGGTTACGTTTTGCCGGAATTGGATTATTGAATCCAGTTGCGTATTACCTTGTGTTGTTTAAATCCTATTCGTTATTGCCAGCACAAGTGGCTCAACCAATAAACTATACATGGCCTATTCTTTTATTGGTTATGCTAGCAATATTTACACGCAGGCCCATTCCGATACCTAAATATATAGGGTTGACTTTTTCATTGTTGGGAGTTGCTTTAATATCATTGGGTGCAGGTAAATCTGATGTTTCTGGAATATCTGTTTTAGGAATTCTCTTATGTTTGTTCAGTGCTGTTATGTGGGCAACTTATTGGATGATAAATAATAAAAATAAGGAAATAGATGGTACGGTATCTCTTTTTATGGGATTTCTTTTTGGTACTATTTATCTGTTGGTAGCAGCTTTATTTGTAGGTGTGAATATAGAAAATACAACAAGTCTTTTGGCGGGAATGTATGTAGGAGCTTTTGAAATAGCTATTCCTTTTATTTGTTTTGGTATGGCTATTCGTATGACTAATAACCCCGCATTGGTTAATCAACTTTGTTATTTGTCACCTTTTATGTCTTTATTCTTTATATCTATTGTTTTAGGAGAACAAATTTATCTCTCTACATATATAGGTCTTATATTAATAGTAGGAGGCATTGTATTTAACCAGTATTTTGCGCATAAGATGACATGGAAACTGTATAGATCTATTGTACATTATCGAATTATTCATAAAGCATAGTTTTCTGTTTATGAATTAAATGTTTTAGATTGATTTCTTTTCGAGATAATAAAAACCTGTTTTCATAGCATTCAAGATTAAGTTCGTGCTATGAAAGCAGGTCTTTTTATATATAATATATGTAGAATAGACCCTAAAAATATAATAATTATAGCTCAATACTTAGTTTATATTTAAAAATAATTCGTTTTTAAATAAATATTTATCGTTTATTGACGATTGATTGGTGATTTTTTGTTCTAAATTTAATTATAAACACAAAAAATAGCATTAAAAATAGATTGTTTTAAATAATATAAATAAAAATTTCTATTATTTATTTGTTATATAATAAAATTATGTATATTTGTGGCATAACGATATAGAAAAAACTATATTCTAACCTAATCTTATTAAAAATACTATGAGAATAATAAGCATAACTTATTTCTTATTTTTTCTCTTCCTATTAACTTCGTGCAAAAGCTTGCCTGAAAATGAAGTTGATGTTCTTATTATCGGAGGTGGTGCCAGTGGTGTAACTGCCGGAATTCAATCAGCACGTATGGGTGCGAATACTTTGATTATTGAAGAAACTTCTTGGCTAGGTGGTATGCTAACTTCTGCAGGTGTAAGTGCTGTTGATGGAAACTACAATTTGCCCTCAGGTCTTTGGGGAGAATTTAAAAACAATCTTACTAATTATTATGGTGGAGCAGATTCATTGAAAACAGGATGGGTGAGTAATGTATTATTCGAGCCATCTGTAGGAAATAAAATTCTGAATGAAATGGTTAGCCGTGAGCAAGATCTTAAAGTTTGGAAAGAATCTGTTACTAATATCGTAAAGAAAGAGGGCAATAAATGGTTAGCTACTATTAGAACAGGAAATAAAACAAAACGAATTAAAGCTAAAGTACTTATTGATGCAACAGAACTTGGAGATATCGCTAAGTTGTGTGGCGTGAAATATGATATAGGTATGGAAAGCCGTACAGATACTAAAGAATCTATTGCACCAGAGAAAAAAAATAATATTGTGCAGGATATTACGTACGTTGCGGTTTTAAAAGATTATGGTAAATATGTAACAATAGCCCGTCCGGAAGGATATGATTCTACCGAATTTGCTTGTGCATGTGCTAATCCTATCTGTATTAAACCAAAAGAACCTAATCGTTTGTGGTCTAAGGATATGATGATAACCTATGGCAAGCTTCCAAATAATAAATATATGATCAACTGGCCTATTGAAGGTAATGATTATTATATTAATCTTGTTGAGATGACTCCAGCCGAGCGTGAAGTGGCTTTGAAATACGCCAAAGATTATACGATACGTTTTCTGTATTATTTGCAAAAGGAATTAGGATATAAAACATTGGGATTAGCAGATGATGAATATCCTACAGCCGACAAACTTCCTTTTATCCCTTACCATAGAGAGTCGCGACGAATTCATGGAGAAGTTCGTTTTACACTCAATGATATAACCGAACCTTATAATCAACCAGAGAAATTGTATAGAACATGCATTGCTGTAGGAGACTATCCGGTTGATCATCACCATACCCGTTATCATGGATATGAAGAATTACCTAACCTTTATTTTTACCCTATTCCTTCGTATGGATTGCCTTTAGGTACGCTGATTCCAAAAGAGGTGAACAATCTTGTTGTGGCAGAAAAATCTATATCAGTTTCTAATCTGGCAAATGGCACCACTCGTTTGCAACCGGTTGTTTTACAGATTGGTCAGGCTGCCGGAGCATTAGCTGCTCTTTCCGTAAAGAAGCAGAAAGATATTCGGGAAGTTTCTGTCCGAAGCGTGCAGAATGCGATTCTGTCTGCCGGAGGTTTTTTACTTCCTTATTTGGATGTTAAAGTAGATAATCCTCTTTTTAAACCTTATCAGAGAATTGGTTCTACAGGTATTCTCAAGGGAGTTGGTAAGCATGTTGATTGGTCTAATCAAACTTGGTTACGGGCGGATACTTTGTTACTTACTTCCGAATTAGACGGATTAAAGGACGTTTATCCATCTGCCGTTTTTGATACAACAAAAAAGACAATGACAGTAAATGAAGCATTGGCTGTGATTAAGCAAATTGCCAATTCTGAGAATATTTCTATAAAAGGTGATATTGTTGATTTGGCTCATAAAATTTATTCAAACTACGGATTAATAGATTTTAATCTGAATAAAGAAATCAAACGTGGAGAAATAGCTTTGCTTATTGATCAATTGCTTGATCCTTTCAATAGAAAAGAAGTGGACATACGAGGTAATTACAAGTAACTTTAAACGAATTTATATATTATGGAAAAAGAACGTAGAAATTTTCTGAAGAAAGCTGTATTGGCAGGAGCTTCCGCAATGGTTGTTCCATCTTTAATGAGCTTTAAAGAGGAAGAGAATCTGGGTAATTCAGAAAGATTAAAGCTAGACACTTCCATTGGTAGCAAGCTGATTGTACCTAAAAACAACGGACTTAGAATTACCGGAACATTTCTTGATGAAATTTCGCACGATATTCCTCACCAGAATTGGGGAGAAAAAGAATGGGATCTGGATTTTCGCTATATGAAGAGCATGGGTATAGATACTGTTATCTTGATTCGCTCTGGATACCGTAAGTTCGTGACTTATCCTTCTGAATATTTGCTTAAGAAAAAAGGATGCTATATGCCTTCTGTTGATTTGCTTGATATGTTTCTCAGACTGGCAGATAAATATGGAATGAAGTTCTATTTCGGGCTTTACGATTCCGGACGTTACTGGGATACCGGTGATATGTCTTGGGAAGTAGAAGATAATAAATACGTCATTGATGAAGTATGGAAAAAGTATGGCTCTAAATACAAAAGTTTTGGAGGATGGTATATTAGTGGGGAAATCAGTCGCGCTACGAAAGGTGCCATAGGTGCTTTCCATGATATGGGAAAACAATGCAAAGATGTTTCGGGCGGACTGCCTACATTTATTTCACCATGGATTGATGGTAAAAAGGCTGTGCAAGCAAGTGGATCGGGATTAAGTAAATCGGATGCCGTATCTGTACAGCAGCATGAAAAGGAGTGGAATGAAATATTCGACGGAATTCACGATGTTGTTGATGCTTGTGCTTTTCAGGATGGTCATATTGATTATGATGAGCTCGATGCTTTTTTCTCTGTAAATAAGAAACTGGCGGATAAGTACAATATGGAATGTTGGACTAATGCCGAGTCTTTTGATCGTGACATGCCAATTAAATTTTTCCCTATAAAGTTCGATAAGCTTCGTTTGAAGCTAGAAGCTGCAAAGCGTGCTGGATATGATAAAGGCATTACTTTCGAGTTTTCTCACTTTATGAGTCCGCAATCGGCATATGCGCAGGCCGGACACCTTTATGACCGTTATAAAGAATACTTTGGAATAAAATAAAAACACGATGAAATCTACAGTAAATATTGGTTATGTTATCTTTCTGTCGGTTGTAGCTGCTTTAGGAGGATTCCTTTTCGGCTACGATACGGCAGTGATCTCTGGCACCATTGCTCAGGTAACCTCTCTTTTCTCTCTCGATTCCATTCAGCAGGGATGGTTCGTAGGTTGTGCATTGGTTGGTTCAATCATTGGTGTTATGTGTGCCGGAGTATTAAGCGATCATTTTGGCAGAAAGAAAACCATGATTCTTTCAGCAATTCTTTTCACAGTATCGGGTGTTGGTTGTGCTATTTCCGCTTCATTCGATCAGTTGGTGCTTTATCGTATAATAGGTGGTATAGGTATTGGTGTTGTATCAATCATTTCTCCGCTTTATATTTCAGAGGTTTCAGTATCCAAATACAGAGGTCAGCTAGTTTCTCTTTATCAATTGGCCGTAACCGTAGGCTTTCTAGGAGCGTACCTTGTAAATTATTGGTTACTTCAGTATTCGTTGAATGGAGCAGCAAATTTGGGCAATGCAACTTTACTCAAGATTTTCCATACAGAGGCTTGGAGAGGAATGCTTGGAATGGAATCTCTTCCGGCTTTTATCTTTTTTGTTATTATTTTCTTTATACCCGAGAGTCCACGTTGGCTGATTCTGAAAAAGAAAGAATCGATAGCTCAGTACATATTACTGCGTATTTACGGGAATGATGATGATGTGAAGTATGAACTTAATGCAACCAGACAAGCTGCTCAGTCGGAAACTAAATCTGAATGGAAATTCATATTGAAACCTGGGATATTCAAAGCTGTGTTAATTGGTGTTGCAATAGCAATTCTTGGACAATTCATGGGAGTAAATGCTGTACTCTATTATGGACCAACTATATTTGAGAGCAGCGGATTATCCAACGGTGACTCTTTATTTTATCAGGTATTGGTAGGATTAGTAAATATGCTGACTACTGTTCTTGCAATGATGATTATTGATAGGGTGGGGCGTAAGAAACTTGTTTACTATGGTGTGTCTGGTATGATCCTGACCTTGATTCTTATAGCCTTTTATTTCACCAAAGGAGAAGAGTTGGGTATTCCGAATGTATTCCTTCTTGTGTGTTTCCTTCTATATATTTTCTTTTGTGCAGTTTCAATTTGTGCAGTAATCTGGGTATTACTTTCCGAAATGTATCCAATTAAAGTCCGCGGGCTGGCAATGTCTATAGCCGGATTCTCTTTATGGATCGGGACTTATCTTATCGGTCAGCTTACACCCTGGATGCTGGAAAATCTCACTCCGGCCGGAACTTTTATTCTATTTGCCGTGATGTGTGTGCCTTACATGTTAATCATTTGGAGACTTGTTCCGGAAACAACCGGAAAATCTCTGGAAGAGATTGAAAAAATGTGGGATAAGTAAGATCATATTATAAGTTATATTTTTATTTTAGTGTACACTTAAATAATAAATGCTCTACACTTTATTTAAAAAAGGACTACACTTAATATTAAAAAGAAGTAGGTCTAATTTTAAAGATTAACTGAATAATTACCTTAAATATAGAATAAAAGAACCTTAAAAAATAATATTATGGACTTTAAACGTTTGGCAAAACAATACAAAGACGAACTCTTAAACAGTGTTCTTCCTTTTTGGCTTGAGAACTCACAAGATAAAGAGTTTGGAGGTTATTTTACTTGCCTTGAAAGAGATGGCTCTGTCTTTGATACCGATAAGTTTATATGGCTTCAGGGACGTGAAGTCTGGATGTTTTCAATGCTTTATAATAAAGTAGAGAAAAAGCAAGAATGGCTTGATTGTGCTATTCAGGGCGGAGAATTTCTTAAGAAATACGGGCACGATGGCGACTATAATTGGTACTTTGCTTTAGATCGTGAAGGAAATCCTTTAATTGAACCATACAATATATTCTCATATACATTTGCAACAATGGCTTTTGGGCAACTGAGTCTGGCAACTGGAAATCAGGAATATGCCGAAATTGCAAAAAGAACATTTCAAATAATACTTTCCAAAGTAGATAATCCCAAAGGTAAATGGAACAAAGTTTATCCCGGCACCCGCGATTTGAAGAATTTTGCTTTACCAATGATTCTTTGCAATCTGGCATTAGAGATAGAGCCATTACTGGATAAAGACTTCTTAAATAATACCATCGAAACATGTATTCACGAAGTAATGGATGTTTTCTACCGTCCGGAGTTAGGAGGTATAATTATAGAAAATGTAACAACAGACGGAAAACTATCCGACACATTTGATGGCAGATTAGTAAATCCCGGACATTCCATAGAAGCAATGTGGTTTATCATGGATTTAGGGAAACGTCTTAATCGTCCCGACCTCATAGAAAAAGCAAAAAATACAACCCTTACTATGGTCAACTATGGATGGGATAAAGAGTATGGAGGTATTTTCTACTATAAAGACCGTCTCGGATACCCAACTCAACAACTTGAATGGGATCAGAAACTATGGTGGGTGCACATTGAATCCATGATTTCTTTACTTAAAGGCTACCAGCTGACCGGATCGAAAGAATGTTTGGAGTGGTTTGAAAAAGTGCATGATTATGTATGGACACACTTTAAAGATCCCGAATATCCGGAATGGTTTGGCTATCTTAATCGCAGGGGTGAAGTTCTGCTTTCTCTTAAAGGTGGAAAATGGAAAGGCTGCTTTCATGTTCCACGCGGACTTTACCAATGCTGGCAGGTATTGGAACAATTAGAATAGAAATAGTATAATAACAAATCTGATAAAAACACAATTCAATCTTAAATCATTATTATGAATCAACGCAGAAATTTCTTGAAAGGAGTATTGGCAGCATCATCTTTACTGGCTGCTCAAAAGCTTTTTGCTTCTGGTAAAATCATTGATTCTACTCAAAAGGCTTTTGATACAACTACAAAGGATTCTTTTGTTACCCCAAACGCAATGAAGGGTATGCCTATACGTGCTACCTTCCTGGATGAAATAAGCTGGGATATTCCTCACCAGAACTGGGGAGTAAAGGATTGGGATAAGGACTTCCTTGCAATGAAAAAGATAGGCATCAATACGGTTGTGATGATCCGTTCCGGTCTGGCTCGCTGGATTGCGGCTCCTTTTGATTCCATTCTTAAAAGTGAAGATGTTTATTATCCACCAGTCGACCTTGTTGAGATGTTCCTTACTTTGGCTGATAAGCATGGCATGGCTTTCTATTTTGGAATGTACGATTCCGGTAAATATTGGATAGAAGGACAGTTCCAGAAAGAAATAGACCTTAACATGAATCTGATAGATGAAGTATGGAAGAAGTACGGTCATCATAAATCATTCCAGGGATGGTATCTTTCTCAGGAAATAAGCCGGCGGACTAAGAATATGTCTAAAATCTACGCTCAGGTAGGTAAGCATGCTAAAGATGTTTCGGGTAATCTTACAACTCTTGTTTCACCCTATATCCATGGAGTTAAAACAGACCAGGTAATGAGTGGAGACAAAGCACTTACAGTTAAAGAACACGAAGAAGAATGGGACGAAATTCTGAGTAACGTGAAAGGAGCAGTAGATATTCTTGCTTTTCAGGATGGGCAAGTAGATTACCACGAATTATATGATTATTTGGTAGTCAACAAAAAGTTGGCAGATAAATACAACATGAAATGCTGGACAAATATCGAATCATTTGATAGAGATATGCCTATTCGTTTCCTTCCCATTAAGTGGGAAAAACTTTTGTTAAAACTAGAAGCTGCACGGAAAGCTGGTATGGAGAATGCAATTACATTTGAGTTTTCTCATTTTATGAGCCCAAATTCTACATATCTGCAGGCCGGACACTTGTACGAGCGTTATCGAGAACATTTTCTATTATAAAGAAATAAACTGAATTGAAGAGAAAAAACTTTATTTACCTTAAAATTTTTTAATATGAAAAGAAAAGTAAAATGGGGAGGGAGGCTATTGGCTTCTTTCGTATGCTCGTTATTTTTGATGAGTATGCACGCTCAAGTGAGTGTTACCGGTACTGTCTCTGACTCGCAAAACGAACCATTAATTGGAGCTTCTGTTCTTGTTAAAGGAACTTCTAACGGAGCAATCACAGATGTTGATGGGAAATTTTTGTTGAAAGTCCCAAATTCAAATGCAACGTTGGTATTTACTTTCGTAGGCTATGATAAAAAAGAAGTAGTCTTAAATGGAAGAAGAACTTTAAATGTGGTTTTGCAGGAGAATGTAAAGACAATAGATGAGGTTGTCGTTGTTGGATATGGAACGCAGAAACGTGCAAGTGTAACAGGTGCCGTATCAACCATGTCTGATAAAGAAATGATGAAAGCTCCGGTTATGGGTATCACGAATATTGTTGGTACTCGTGTGGCTGGTGTTACTATGTTGCAAACTTCTGGTCAGCCGGGTAGCGATGCTGCTTCATTGCTGGTTCGCGGACAGAGTGCTACTTACATTGTAGATGGAGTTCAGCGAAGCTTTAATGAAATTGACCCTAACGAAATTGAATCAGTTTCAGTTTTGAAAGATGCAACGTCTGCAGCTGTTTATGGTTTGGATGCATCAGCAGTTGTAATTGTAACTACAAAGAAAGGAAAAGCCGAAAAAATGCGTATTAGCTATAATGGTTCATATGGTATAAGTCAGAATGCAAATCAAATTGACTGGTTGGATGCTCCTGGTTATGCTTATTGGTACAATCAGGCTCGTATAATGGATGGCGATGAAGCTGTATTTACTTCAACTCAGGTGCAAAAGATGAAAGACGGAGTTGATGGTTGGGGAAATACCAATTGGTACAAAAAAGTATTTGATTTAGGTACAAATATGCATCATAATGTAAGTGCAACGGGTGGTAATGATAAAATTCATTTCTTTACTTCTATTGGTGCTTTTACTCAAAAAGGAAATGTTGATAAATACAACTACGATCGTTTAAACCTTCGTTCTAACATTGATGCTAAGCTTAATAATAATCTGACATTTGAATTGGGCATTTCGGGTCGTGTGGAAATGCGCGACAGACCTCGTTATTCTGCTGATCCTAATGATTGGCACAATATACCTCAGCAAGCAGTACGCGCGTTACCTTATGTTCCTGAGAAAATGACTTATCAGGGAAAAGAATATTATACAGCTACTCCAACAGCATCTTCTCCTGTAAGTCCTATCGCTTCAATTAATGAATCAGGTTATTATAGAAGTAATAATTCTTATATTCAAACTAACTTTTTATTAAAATACGATGCTCCTTGGCTAAAAGGTTTAAGCTTTAAGTTTATGGGTGCTTATGACGTTTCTTTCCAGTTTATAAAGAGTTTAGCACTTCCATTTAAAACAATGTTAGTGTCTGCACCAAATTCAACAACAGAAAGTTTGGGTTATGGCATTTATACAGATAATTCAGGAAATACATCTTTAACTGAATCAGCATCACGTTCAACTAACGTGGTAACTCAGTCAAGCGTTAATTTCGATAGAATTTTTGGCAAACATAAAATTAATGCCATTGCTGTAGCAGAAACCCGTAATAGTTTTGGCAATGCTCTTGGCGTTACAGGTTATGGACTTGATTTCATAAACCTCGATGAACTTAGCAAAATCACAAATAAATCAGGTTCAGGAACCCAGAAAATACCGGTAATAAGTGGAGGTAGCCCTCAATCCCGTGTTATTGGTTTTGTTGGTCGTGTAAATTATGAATTCAATGACAAATATTTGGCAGAAGTATCTGTTAGACGTGACGGTAGTTATTTGTTTAGCGGAATGAATGGTTCCCGTTGGATAAATTTTCCAGCAGCTTCTCTTGGTTGGAGAATTAACAATGAAAGTTGGTTTAATGCCGATTGGGTAGACAATTTAAAAGTTAGAGGTGGTATTGGTAAGACAGCAACTTCTGCAGTTGCTGCATATCAATTCCTTGACCTAATGGGAGTATCTACAAGTCAGGTAATGCTTGGTGGTGCTAGTCAGAGTATAGTTTATGCTTCAACTTTGGGTAATCCTAATTTGCATTGGGCTAAATGTCTAACGTATAACTTTGGTACAGATTTTTCTGCATGGAAAGGATTATTAGGAGTTGAGTTTGATGTGTTCTATAAATATCAATATGATTTGCTTTCATCTATTGGCGGTTCATATCCTCCTTCAATGGGTGGTTACTATTTTACATATGCTAATAAAAATAAAGTTGATTATCGTGGTTTCGACTTTACTATAACTCACAACAACCATATTGGCAAATTTAATTATGGTGTTAAATGGATTGGTTCTTATGCAAAACGCAGATGGTTATATGTTGCCAGTGATTCTCAGAATACACCGGATTACAGTAAGCTAACAGGTAAAGAAGTAGGCTCTCAGCTTGGTTTTATATCTGAAGGATTGTTCCAGTCTCAGGAAGATATTGATAATTCGGCAACAATTGTTGGTGCTCCTGTTCTTCCTGGTTATATTAAGTATAAAGATAGAAATGGCGATGGCAAAATTTCTTATGCTCAGGATATGGGTTATGTTGGTAAAAGTGCATATCCTAAGTTCCAATCTTCATTAAACTTAAATGGTAACTGGAAAGGATTCGATTTTGATATTTTATTCCAGGCAGGATTGGGGCGTACTGTAGCTTTAACAGGTGTTTATTCTTCAACAGGTTCGGAAGGAATTATGGATAACACAGCGTTTACAAAACTCTTCTATCATGGTGGTAACTCTCCGGTTTTCTTACCTGAGAACTCATGGACAGCAGAAAATACAAAAGCTGAATTTCCTCGTCTGTCTTTGGTTACTGTTAGTAGCAATAATGCTTATTCATCAACCTTCTGGTATAGATCTGGTGATTATTTACGTCTGAAAACATTTCAGATAGGCTATTCACTTCCTCAAAAACTGATTAAGTCTGTTGGAGCGAATAATCTTAGATTTTATGTTGAAGGTTCAAATATCTGGACGCTTAGTGAACTTACTAAATACAACATCGATCCTGAACAACCAGGTGTAAATAATGGATATTATCCACAACAAAGAACTTTTTCTTTTGGTGTTAATCTAACATTATAATTTGAGAATGATGAAAAAAATATTCAAAATAACGATTTTGGCTACAATGTTAGCTGGATTCAGTAGCTGTAATGATTGGCTGGATCTGACATCAACAGATAGTTTATCTAGTAAAACTGTTTGGGAAGATGAATCAAGTGCCGATCTGTATGTAAATGGCTTTTATACCTATTTGAACAAATATGGCCAGTTTGGCTCCCTTCAGTTTTCGAGTAGTTTAACTGAAAGTTTAACTGACGCTTTTAAATATGGTTCTTATGCTTTAGGTCATAAAGCCGGTCATCCTAATAACTATGTGTTTAATCCAAGTGTAATAACATCTACCAGCTGTTTTTATGATTGTTGGGATGATGCTTATGAACAAATCAGAAGAATGAACCAGTTCTTGGTTTCAATGAAGAAATATTCAGTATTCTCTGAGGAACAAAATACTGAGTGGGAGGCACAGACTCGTTTCTTCCGTGCATTTGTTTATTTTCAGTTAGCAAAACGTCATGGTGGTGTAATTCTTTATACAAGCCTTGATGAAATGAGTAAGGATAAAGCTCGTAGTACTGAAGAAGAAACATGGAATCTTATAGTATCAGATTTAGACTATGCTATTGAGAATCTTCCTGAATCATGGGCTTCTTCTTCAGATAAAGGACGTGTTACAAAATATGCAGCTTTGGCATTAAAATCTCGTGCTATGTTGTATGCACAACGTTGGCAGGATGCATATGATGCAGCTGATGCAGTAATAAAATCTAATGTTTATGGATTAGTGGATGATTATTCAAAAGCATGTGCTGGAAATAATAAAGAAGCGATATTGGAATTTGACTATAACGTATCTGGTCCATATCATACATTCGACCGCGATTATTGTCCGTTAAGCGATGGTTTTCAATATGGTGGTTTGGGTACTCCAACACAAGAAATGGTAGAATGCTATGAAAAGGCTGATGGCACTAAAATGAATTGGACTCCTTATCATTCAACAACAGCAACTCGTCCTCCTTATGAAGATTTGGAACCTCGCTTTAAAGCTTCTATAATTTATCCTGGATGTACATGGAAAGGTAATGTGATGCAAAATTCAGTAAATGGTACGTATGGAATGTTCATGGCTTATAGAGCACAACCTTACACTTATGGTTATACTACCACTGGTTACTATTTGAGAAAATTGATGAATGAATCTCATAAAGATATTAATGGAGTATATAGTGCTCAACCTTGGGTGGAACTTCGTTATGCGGAGGTTTTATTAAATAAAGCAGAAGCTGCTTATCACTTGAACAAGACTAGTGAAGCTCAGGAAGCAATGAATGCAGTTCGTGCTCGTGTTAATCTTCCAGCTAAATATTCAACAGGTAATGAATGGTTCAAAGATTACAGAAATGAACGAAAAGTTGAATTAGCATACGAAGGTCAATTATTCTGGGATATGCGCAGATGGAAACTTGCTCATACTGAATATAACAGCTATCGTTGTCATGGCTTTAAAATTACAGGAAGCACTTATGAATACATTGATGTTGACTACCAGGATCGTAAATTTTTAGAGAAGACTTATGTTCTTCCAGTTCCTGATGAAGAGCTACAGAACAATTCACTGATTGTTCAATACGACGAATGGTTATAATTATTAAAAAGATTAACGCGATGAAAAATAAATTTTTATCAATGATTGCTATTGCCACAATATTAATTGGGTTGAATAGCTGTCGCGATGTAGAGGACTTAACTCCTTCTGTTTCGCGTGAAGGCATTAATGGCATCACAGCATCCTTTATTAATGATGAGAGTGCTGAAAATTCATTTTCTAGTGAAACAGACTTTGAAAATGGGATTATTACTGTCGTTTTTCCTTATAATTATCCTTTGACTTCAGATAATGTTCTTACAATGTCTGATTTGACCAAAATGAGAGTTGTGGCAAATTTGGATGATAATGTTACAGTATCACCTTCAATACTATACATGGACTTTACAAAGGACAACTACATTACAGTGACCGACCAGTCTAAAAATAAGAAGATGTATAAAGTCGTTGCAGAAATTCGTAAGAGTGATAAATGTGTAATTTCTAATTTCGAACTTCCATCTCTTGGTTTGAGTGGTATAATTGATGAAGGAAATAAGGTTATTTCTCTTATTTCTATTGATGCAATTGGTTCTACTTTGGCAAGTGTTAATGTATCTCATGGTGCAACAATGAATCCTGATCCAACTAAAGTGGCACAGAACTATGATTCTAATTTCCAAATTACTGTAACGGCCCAAAATGGAACAAATTCAGCTGTTTATACAGTTAAAAAAGCTGTTCCTGCTAAGACTGAATTTGGTATGCGTGTTGGTAGCGCTAAGGTGCTTTGGTCAAAGAAGCTAAATACTGATTTAGGCATAAGTGTTCTTAATATTACTGGTGGTATGGCTGTTACAAAAGATTATGTAGTACTTAATACCAGAGCCCAAAATAGTATATATCTGGATCGTAAAACAGGTGCTCTTGCTGGTACAGTTAACCTAGGCGATAAAGTCGGTAATTTAATTAACTTCTATAACACCTGCGACGATAACAATAATATTTTGTTATGTAACTTAGCTCCTAATGCTGGTGCATTTAAAGTATGGAGAATTAAGGGGGTTACAGGTACTCCTGAAGATTATATTGAATGGAATGGTGCTGTTGCAATAGGACGTAAATTATCTATAAGAGGTAGTCTTGATGGTGACGCTATTATTTCAGCTCCTATTCTTGCTGCTGGCAATAAGTTTGCACGTTGGCAGGTTAAGGGCGGTGTCCTTCAATCACAAACGCCAGAAATTATTACGATTACTGGTATTGGTGGAAGCTGGAATACCAATTGTGATGTTGTTTATTCAGATCCGAAAGTTTTAACTAGTGATTACTTTGTATCATACTATGCAGCTCCATATCAATTCTCATGGGTTGATGGTATTACTAACACAGTGAAAGCTCGGGCAGCAGTCGTTAGTTCGAACTGGGTTCAGAATGCGGTAGATTATAACGTGTTTAATGGTTGTCCTTATGCTGTTTCTAATTCAGTTAATTCATTTAGCTGGGGTAGTGATGATAAAATTTATCTTTATGATGTAAGTACATCTTCTGGTCTTGACAATACAGTATGGAGTGCTCCTATTGGTACATACGGTGGTAAAGATAATGGTGGTGTGAATGGAAATGCTACTGGTGACGTTGCTTTGAAAGTCTCAGATAACGGATACTATATGTATTTGTACTTCATGTTCACTAATGGATGTGTGGTATGTGTTCAGTATGACTGTATTGATATGTAATGACAGTTTATTATAAACCAATAAAAATAATCCTGCACCTTCTTATAGGTGCAGGTATTTTTACTTTATGAAAATATATAAATCTATAAAATATTATTCTGCCATGTTGTTGGTAGGATTCTTACTATCTGTAAATGCATCATGTAGTAGTGGTAATAATGATACAGATTATGAATTTCCCGACGGACCAGTGAAAAACAGTGAGAAATCTCGTTTCATATGGATTGATGCTGCTGCAAATTTTAAAGATTTTGCAAATAGCAAAGAGAATATTGCAAGAGATCTTACTTTGGCTAAAAATGCAGGTTTTACTGATATTGTTGTGGATATTCGTCCAACAACAGGAGATATTCTTTATAAATCATCTGTGAGCGGTGTTCAGCAAGTTGAATGGCTGGGTGCATGGGTCGATGGTATTTACACAAAAGTATATCGTACTGCCACATGGGATTATTTGCAGGCATTTATCGATAAAGGCCATGAATTAGGATTGAAAGTTCATGCAGGTTTTAATACTATGGCTGGTGGTAATGGCTCGGGATTGGGAAATCAAGGTATTCTTTATAGAGATAATACTAAAAAATCATGGGCTACTTCTGAAAACTTGTCTACAGGAATAACTAATACAATGGATAGTGGATCTGGAACCAAGTTTTTTAATCCTGCAAATGATGAGGTTCAGGAATACCTTTGCAGTTTATTGAAAGATCTTGCAAAATATAATTTGGATGGCATTTTTCTTGATAGAGGACGATTTGATGGCATTAAATCTGATTTTTCACCAATTACTCGTCAGAAGTTTCAGGCATATCTTGGAGGCGTAACTATTCAAAATTTCCCAAGTGATATTTTGCCAGAGGGTGCAACAATGACCGATGTGACAGCAATGAAGACATATCCTGCTTATTTTACCAAATGGTTAGAATTCAGAGCTAAGATAATGTATGATTTTATGTCGAAAGCGCATGATGCTGTTAAGGCAGTTAATTCAAAAATTAAATTTGGTGTATATGTAGGTGGTTGGTATTCTAGCTATTATGAGGTTGGAGTAAATTGGGCAAGTCAGAGCTATAATCCTGCTTTAGCATATAAATGGGCTACTGTAAGCTACAAGAATTACGGATATGCTGGTTTAATGGATCAGATGTTGATTGGTGCTTATGCTTCACCTCTTAGAGTTTATGGTTCCACAGAATGGACTATGCAAGGTTTCTGTAAGTTAGCAATGGAGAAAACCAAAGGTAGTTGTCCGATGGTTGCAGGTGGTCCTGATGTTGGTAATTGGGACTCATCAAATTCGGTTAGTCAAGCTGATGAGAACCAGGCAATAGTAAACTCTGTAAAAGCTTGTATGGACGAATGTGACGGCTATTTCTTGTTTGATATGATTCACTTGAAACTTGCTAATCAATGGGATTATGCAAAACAAGGTATTGATCTTGCAATAAAATAAGTATGAGATTTGATAAGAATAATCTAAGATGAGAAATTTTGTTTTAATTTTCTTCCTTATTATTTGTAATGCCATTTATGCAATTGAGACTTTTACAATTGAAGGAAAGGTTCTTTGCAATGGTAAAGGCATTGAGAATGTAGTAGTGACAGATGGTGAAACATTTGCCACTACTAACAAGAAAGGAGTATTTTCAATGGTAATAAACTCGGAGAGTAAATTTGTTTATATATCAACTCCTTCAGGATACAACTCGCAAGTTGAAAATGGAGTAGTGAAATCTTATCTTCCTCTTCAGGGTTCTGGCAAAAACTATAATTTCAATTTGATTAAGAGTAATACTGATGTAAAACGATATGGGCTAGTTGTAATTTCAGATCCGCAGATCTGGGCAGAAAAAGAATTTGCTAAACTTTCTGTTTCTATGCAAGATGTTAAAGAAACTATTAATTCATACAATAATGATCGCCCATTTTATGGTATATGTTGTGGTGATATTGTTTCAAGTAATCATTCATTCTATCCAAAATACAATGAAATAATTGAATCAAGTGGCATCACTTTTCTAAATGTTATGGGGAATCATGATATGACTAATTTTGGCCGTTCTTTTGAAACTTCTTTGAGTAATTATGAATCAATGTATGGTCCTGCTTATTATTCATACAATATTGGAGAGATACATTATGTAGTTTTGGATAATAACTTTTTTGTCGGACGTGATTGGTATTACATTGGTTATCTACCCGAGAAACAGTTGAAATGGTTGGAAAAAGATTTGAAATACCTGAAAAATGGTTCTACTGTAATTTTAATGATGCATATTCCCTCTACTTGTACGGAAAAAGATCGCAAGGAGTTTCGTTATGAGAATAGCGCATCCACAATGATTAATCATCGAGGATTATATGATATACTAAAACCATACAATGTACACATTTTTTCAGGTCATACTCATACTCCGTTTAATACTCAGATTACTCCGAATTTATACGAACATGTAATGCCAGGATTGTCCGGTGCATGGTGGCAAGGTCCTTATTGTACAGATGGTGCTCCCAATGGGTATGAAGTTTTTGAAGTTAATGGTAGTGAACTAAAATGGTATTATAAATCTACAGGTTATCCAAAGGAGTATCAATTGAAAGTTCTTTCAGGTGATGATTATCCCGATTTTAAAGGGTATGTTGTTGCTAATGTTTGGAATAGTGATGCTTCATGGAAAGTTGAATTATATGAAGATGGAAAATGTGTACGAGAAATGGAACGCTTTAGTGCTTACGATCCTCGGGTAAAAGAGTTTTATTCTAATACTGAAAAACTCGATCATAAGTGGATTTATCCGTCTTTGTCCGATCACTTTTACCGAGCACCTATATCCGAAACTGCTAAAAATATAGAGGTGAGAGCTACTGATAGATTTGGGAATGTGTTTATTGGAAAATTAGAAAGGAAGTAGTAAATATTTCTATGTATAATAACTATTTCTGATGAGGGGTATTTTGCTTTTTATCAGATATAGAATCTTAAACTAGTATGAGAAAGATTTCTTTATTAATAATATTGTTGATGCTCTCTGTTTATGGAGAAGCAAAAGTTCAGCTTATTTCTATATGGGGAGATAACATGGTTTTACAGCAAAATGCAGATCTTCAGTTTTCGGGAACAGCAACCCCTGGAAAAAATGTAGTTGTAAGACCTTCCTGGAGCAAGTCTAAATCGTCTGTAATAAGTGATGCTTCAGGTAATTGGTCGTTGAAACTAAGAACTCCATCTGCTGGTGGTCCATATAAGATTAGCATTTCAGATGGTGAAGAATTATTGCTGAATAACGTTCTGATCGGTGAAGTTTGGTTTTGCTCTGGGCAATCAAATATGGAAATGCCTGTTAAAGGGTTTCGTGGGCAGCCTGTTTTTGGCTGTCAACCATATATTGCAGCGGCTAATCCACAGCGTCCAATCCGTTTGTTTACTGTAAAGAGAGATTGGAGTATAACTCCTAAAGATAATGTGGAAGGACATTGGTCTGAGAATACTCCTGAAGATGTGTCTCTTTTCAGTGCTGCAGCTTATTTTTTTGGAGAACAATTACAAAAGACATTAGGAATTCCTGTTGGACTAATACATTGTTCATGGAGTGCTTCAAAAATTGAAGCTTGGATGGATAAGGAAACTCTCTCTCAATTTCCAGAAGTAAATCTTTCAGTTTTAAATAATAAAGAATTCAGCTATCCCAATGGTACACCAACATTATTGCATAATGCAATGGTTAAGCCTCTTGAAGGTTATCCAATAAAAGGAGTTATTTGGTATCAAGGTGAAGCAAATAGTAATAACCCTGCTTTGTATAAAAAACTATTTCCAGCTTTAGTTTCTCAATGGAGGACCTTTTTCCGTTCTCCTAATATGCCTTTTTATTATGTGCAGATTGCTCCCTGGCAATCAGGAGGTAAGGACTTGCAGGATTGGGCATGGTTTAGGCAATATCAGCTCGAGTTGATGAATGAGGTCCCTAATGTCGGGATGGTAACCACTACCGATGCCGGAAGTGAAAAATTCATTCATCCACCATATAAAATAAAAGTGGGTGAACGACTTGCTTACTGGGCCTTGGCTAAGACATATGGAATAAAAGGAATTTCTTATAGTGGACCAATTTATAAGTCTTGCCGTATGAATGGAAAATTCTTGGAAATTACATTTGATTATGGTGCAGATGGTATGACACCCGAGAATGAAGAACTTAAAGGTTTTGAAATAGCTGGAAGTGATGGTAATTTTTTGCCTGCTCATGCCGAAATAATCAATGGTACATCCCGGGTAAAAGTGTGGAATGATTCTGTTACTGTTCCCACTGAAGTTCGTTATTGTTTTCGCAATTATATGGAAGGTAATTTATGTAATAACGTTGGAATTCCAGCTTCTCCTTTCCGTGCAGAAATAAAACAGTAAATGTAATAACCTAAATATCATATACAAATGAAAAACAAATTTTTATCAATAATAATTCTTTTAGCAGTTTCACTTGCATGTTATGGAGTTAATAACAAAAATGGGGCAAAAGCAAAACCTGCTTTAATGTGGTTTGATGCTGAGGCTAATTTTGCTCGTTTAAGTAATCCGGATTCTATTGATTTTTATCTGACCAAAATAAAATCTCTAGGATTTACTCACGCTATAGTAGATATTCGGCCAATTACCGGTGAAGTACTTTATGAAAGTGCTTATGCTCCGCGTATGAAAGAGTGGCAGGGAAACAAAAGAGGTAATTTTGACTATCTGGGACATTTTATTCGTAAAGCTCATCAGTTAGGTATAGAAGTCCATGCTTCGTTAAATGTTTTTGTTGCCGGACATAATTATTTTGATCGTGGACTAGTTTACTCAGGTCATCCTGAATGGACATCAATGGTCTATACCCCCGACAAAGGTATCATACCTATTACACAGCAGAAAGAGAAGTATTCAGCAATGGTTAATCCTATAAATGCTGATTTTCAGAAACATATTATTAATATTCTGAAAGAAGTTGTGAGAAAGTATCCAAAACTGGATGGATTAATGCTTGATAGAGTGCGGTATGATGGTCTTTGTGCCGACTTTTCCGATCTATCTCGCCAAAAGTTTGAGGCTTACATTGGTGAAAAGATTACAAATTTCCCTACAGATATATTTGAATGGAAAAAGAATCAGCAAGGAAAATATTATCCAGAAAGAGGTAAGTATTTCATGAAATGGATTGAATGGAGAGTGAAGAATATTTATGACTTTATGGCTCTTGCTCGTAAAGAAGTGAAGTCTGTTAATAAGAATGTCTCTTTTGGAACTTATACAGGTGCATGGTATCCTTCATATTACGAGGTTGGCGTAAATTTTGCCAGCAAGAAGTACGATCCGAGTAAAGATTTCGATTGGGCTACACCCACTTATAAGAATTATGCCTATGGTGACATGATGGACTTATATGCAACAGGAAACTATTATACGGATATCACTATTGAAGATTATAATAAAAGCAAACGTAGTATATGGAATGAAACAGATAGTCAGGCTCAATCTGGAACTTGGTATTGCGTTGAAGGTTCTTGTGAAAAACTCAAAAGTATTTTAAAGGGTAACAAGTTTATGGGTGGAATTCTTGTTGATCAGTTTTATTCTAATCCTCCAAAACTTTCTAAAACAATAGAGATGAACTTAAAGGCATCAGATGGTTTGATGGTTTTTGATATAGTACATATTATTCAAAAGAATTTATGGAGAGAAGTCGAAAACGGGATGAGAGCCGGAGGAGCTTTAAAATAAATCATAATAATAAAGAAAAGCTTTAATTGTTTATTTTATTTGTGTTTATGCACAGACTTGCATTATGCATAAGACAATTATTATAAGCTAATATACTATGTCTGTATTTAGTTAAATAATTAATCAACTAATAATATGAAAAGAGATTTTTTAATCTGCCTGTTTCTGCTTTTAAGTGTTGGAATGATGGCAACTGAAAAACCTAAATTAATGTGGCTAGATTGCTCTGCCAACTATACCCGCTTTAGTTATCCTGATTCCATTCGTTATTATGTAGATAAATGTCATGATGCAGGAATGACCGATTTAGTACTCGATATAAAAGGAACTTCAGGTATGGTTCTTTATCCTAGTAAGATTGCCAAACAAAAGAACAGTTGGAAAGGATTCGACCGTCCAGATTTCGATTTTATTAATACTTTCATAAAAGAAGCTCGTTATCATAATATGAAGATATTTGTCTCTTTCAATATTTTTGTTGATGGACATGGTATATTTAGAAAAGGGGCAATTTATGGCGAACATAAAAAATGGCAGTCTGTGAATTATATTCCTGGTCAGGGCTTAACTCCTGTAATGGAGATTAAAGATAAAGCCACAATGTTCCTGAATCCAGCTTTGCCTGAAGTGCAGGATTATGAAATTGCAATACTTAAGGAAGTTGTAAGTAACTATGCTGTTGATGGAATAATGTTAGACCGAACCAGATATGATTGTGTTAATTCAGATTTTTCTGAAGCTTCAAAAGATATGTTTCAAAAATACATTGGTAAATCCTTGAAAAAGTATCCTGAAGACATTTATGAATGGGTAAAACAGGAGGATGGATCATATAGACGTGTAGATGGCAAATACTTTAAGCAGTGGATTGAATGGCGTGCTTCTGTAATTTACAACTTTGTAAAGAATGTGCGTGCCGAGATTAAGAAGATTAATCCGGAATGTAAACTTGCTGCTTACACAGGAGCATGGTATCCATCCTATTTCGAAGTGGGAGTAAATTGGGCAAGCAAAAACTTTGATCCAAGTAAGAACTTTGATTGGGCTACTCCAAATTATAAAAATTATGGTTATGCAGAGTTACTTGATTTTTATACTAATGGAAACTATTATTGGAATGTTACTTTAGATGAGTATAGAAAATCAAATGGTAAATATAAGAACGAAACTGATAGTGAGATATCTAAAGGTGAACACCTGTGTGTTGAAGGTGGATGTAAGTATACTCGTCAACTATTAGGAGGCCTGCCTTTCTGTGGTGGACTATATGTGGAAGATTACAAGAAGGATGTTAATCAATTTGAAAAAGCAGTAAAGATGAATCTGAAAGAATCTGATGGCTTAATGATTTTCGATATTGTGCATGTTATAAACCATAATTGGTGGAATAATCTGAAAAAAGCTATTGCCGAGGCTGATCAATAAGAAATTATGTAATACGCTGTTTTGCATGCAGGAACAATAATTTTAAAAATGTTCCTGCATGTATTAAATTTAGGAATAATGAAAGAACATATTATTATAGCTTTGTTATCTTGTTTTTCGTTGGCTTTAAATGCACAGACAAAATACTATGATGCAGCATCTTTTCCCTTATATGGGAAAATATCTGATAATACAGAAACACGTTATGAAAGACTGCCGGTTTCTATAAAGAATGAATGTCGTCCTCCTGTTTGGAATTTAGGGAAGAACACAGCTGGTCTTGCTGTCCGTTTTCGTACTAACTCAAAAAAAATTTCTGCAAAATGGACTCTACGTGATAACGTTGAAATGCCTCATATGACGGGGGTTGGTGTTCGTGGGTTAGATCTTTATTGCTTAAAAGATGGGACATGGCATTTTGTAAATATTGCTAAGCCTAAAGATAAAGAGAATAAATTTACTATTATATCGAACATGAAAGGGGAAGAGAGAGAATATATGCTTTATCTTCCTTTGTATGACGGGGTAACTAATTTGGAAATTGGAATCGACTCATTGGCTTCAATCTATCAACCCCAAATTGAATCTCCAATACGTGCGAAACCGGTAATTTATTATGGAACCAGTATTTCTCAGGGAGGCTGTGCGTCTCGTCCGGGTATGGCTCATACAAATATTCTCTCTCGGATGTTGAACAGAGAATTTATTAACCTGGGTTTTAGCGGAAACGGACAGTTAGATAATGAAATTGCTGAGATTATGACAGGTTGTGATGCTTCTTTGTTTGTTTTAGATTTTATGCCCAATGTAAATGTTAAGCTCATTCAGGAAAAAGCAGAAAGGTTTTTCACAACATTGAGAAGTAAATCCCCGGATGTACCAATCCTTTTCATTGAAAACCCTATTTTTCCTTTCCTTGATTTTGATCTGGTTGCTAAAAAGAATGTGGAGGATAAGAATGAAGCATTAAGGTTGTTTTTCAAATCTCTAGTAAAAAGAGGGGAGAAGAATATTTATCTTCTTTCTTCCGAAAAGCTTATAGGGCTAGATGGTGAAGCTACAGTAGATGGAATTCACTTTACAGATTTGGGATTCGAACGATATGCTAAGAATCTTTATCCGGTTTTAAAATCAAAAATGAAAAAGTAACGATATGAATAAAAGAGCTTATGCTTTAGATGCCCTTCGCGGATATGCCATTATTTCAATGGTGCTCTCGGGTACTATTGTTTTTGGAATACTTCCAGGTTGGATGTACCATGCACAGGAACAACCTCCAACACATGTTTTTAATCCAGATCTTCCAGGCATTACATGGGTGGATTTGGTATTCCCGTTTTTCCTTTTCGCAATGGGAGCGGCTTTCCCTTTTTCTGTTGGAAAAAGAATAGAAAGAGGAGAGAAACAAATTCATCTGGTATGGGATGCTGTTAAGAGAGGGTTACAACTTACTTTCTTTGCAATATTTATTCAGCATTTTTATCCATGGTCACTTAGTAATCCGGAAGATATGAGATCCTGGTTATTGTCGCTCAGTTGTTTTGCCTTGCTATTCCCAATGTTTATGCGTATTCCTTTGAAAATGCCTGATTGAGGACATTTAGTAATTAAGATACTGGCATATCTTGTTGCGTTGGCATTGTTGATTACTACAGACTATGTTGGCGGAAAAATATTTAATCTGGCTTATAGCAACATTATTATTCTGGTATTGGCAAATATGTCTGTTTTTGGCACGCTGATTTATATCTTTACAGCTAACAAAAGATGGGTGCGCATTGCTATTTTACCATTTATTATGGCTGTTTTTCTTGGAAGTAAAGTTGATGGATCGTGGACACAAGCTTTGTTTAACTTTACTCCTTTTCCGTGGATGTACAATTTTATGTTTTTGAAATATCTGTTTATCGTAATTCCGGGTAGTATTGCCGGAGAATATCTGCTTGAATGGATGAATAACAGAAATAGTGAGCGGGCAGAATCTCAGAATGCTGATCGCAAAGTTCCAATTATCCTATTGTTTATTACGTTAGGGCTCATTGTGCTCAATCTTTGTTGCCTATACAGCCAATTACTTGTACTTAATCTTATTGTTACTGTATTTATTATACTGATAGGTTATTACTTGCTTAGAAATGCTGACAATAATGATAGAAAACTATGGAAGAACTTATTTATAGCCGGTGCTTACTTATTGCTTTTGGGACTTTTCTTTGAAGCTTATGAAGGAGGAATCAAAAAAGACCATTCCACATACAGCTATTATTTTGTAACTTCCGGACTTGCATTTATGGCCTTGCTGGCATTCAACATTATTTGTGACTATTATGGTTACATTCGTGGAACAAGGTTCCTCGTTATGTCTGGCCAAAATCCAATGATTGCTTATGTAACAACGAATCTTTTTACAGTTCCTGTATTAAGTATTCTTGGAGTGTATCCTTTATTCTCATATTTTTCGGTTAACCCTTGGTTAGGTTTTCTAAGAGGTGTGATTATTACCATAATAGCTGTTTTAATAACGATGTTTTTTACCCGCATAAAATGGTTTTGGAGAACTTAAATATAACTCGAAAATTGTTTTATATAACTTGAACGACTAATTGAATGCACCGAAGCTTGCATCCATTTTTTCTGAGAATAAGTGCGTAACTGGCATGCAATAGTATTTTGCAGCTGTTATGCACTTATGTTTTCTTAGACATATTTATTAAAGCAGGAGATAGAAATAGAAAACATCTTGAAACATTATTATACTCCTGTACAAAAGATTGAATTGTTTTGTACAAAAGAATACAATGTTCTGTACGGAAGAATTAATTCTTTTGTACAAGGATTTATAAGTGTCTGGTTTTGTTCCTAAAAACTAAAGGAGAAGAAATAAAATACAAGGGGAAGTAATAAAAAAAAAGGCAATCATCGCCTGTATGCGAAGAAAGCCCAATCTATCATTAAAAACTACTCTTTCTAATTATTATGCAGCTGACTGCTTTTTCATAAGCTTGTGCAACTTTGCATTTAAACTTTGGCACATAGCGCCTTTACCTGCGGCTTGGTATCTCTTAATCTGATACTGAAGCATTGTAATCTCATCAATTCTTTTTTTCATAATTTACATCTTTTTTTGCTTACCACGTTTTGATAAGCGATTTATCTTTTATTTTTTTTACGTTGCAAAGATACGGGTAAAAATTGAATAATATGTTGTATAACATATAAATTGTGTGAAAAATAGTGTTGATTTAACTTTTATTTGCGAAAAACAGGCATTTATCTCTCTATCCCTTCTTCCTCTTTTTATATTCTTTGGGCGAAATTCCCATTATTCGGGTAAAAATCCGGCTAAAATAATAAGCGTCATCATAGCCTATCTTGTGGCAAAGCTGATTAATCTTCATATCTGTAAAGTCAAGATACTGACAAGCCTGCTGAATTCGTAGATTGTTTAAGTAAGCAATGGGAGTAAATCCGGTGGATTTCTGAAATTGGGTGGAAAAATAGGAGGTTGACAGATGTAACTCATGGGCAATATCTTCCACCATTATTTTCTTTTCTATGTTTTCTCTCATAAAATGGATAGCCGAATTCGCCAGATCTTTTTCCTTGGTGCTATTATTGTAGAACGTATCGTCACGAAAGATATTAATGTATAAAAGCGAAGCCAGATAATAATGAAAGCACATACTTGCATATTGAAGATGTTCCATACTGTATCCCATACCAAGAGTAGAATATATTTTCTCGAATAACTGATTGCGATACTCTATTCGTGAATTCTCTCCGGGAATTATGTTTTTAGGATAGGCTTGTTGCTCTTCCATACAAAACCGGGCATTGTATCCTTTAAAATGAATCCAGTAAATAGTCCACGGTTCAGTTTCATCACTTCCGTATGCATGTGGGATGCCAGCCGGAAGAATAAAGAATTGATTTTCATTTATGTTTTTAGTTACTCCATTAATTCTAAACCACCCTTTTCCCTTCACGCAGTAAATAAAAATATACTGTGAAATTCCTTCCTTGCGTTCCCGGAAATGAGATTCGGCATTGGGATAATAACCTATATCTGTTATATGTAGTGGCGAGGTGAGTGGATTTTGCTCCATCGCTTTCACTATTGTTTCGGGCATAACAATAGCCCGCTGTCCTTTGAAGCCATCTTTTAGTTTCATTTTTACATAACTTTAATTATGATGTACAAAAGTATTCAAATAGTAGAATAATCCATCTTTTTTTGAAATTATTCTATTTTGAGCTTATCTAACTTGCTGTATATTTGCATTATTAATAAATCTGATACATTATATCAATGGAACACTACAACAAAAGTTTTATTTATTTTATTTGTCTGGTTTCTGCTATGGGAGGATTACTTTTTGGGTATGACTGGGTAGTAATCGGTGGAGCCAAACCTTTTTATGAGGTATATTTTAATATCGTTGATTCTCCTTCTATGCAAGGCTGGGCTATGAGCGTGGCATTGCTTGGATGTTTAATAGGCGCAACTCTTGCAGGTATGATGGCTGATAAGTATGGTCGTAAAAAACTACTTATAGCATCAGCCTTGATATTCCTTGTTTCTTCTTATGGTACAGGTGCTGCAATGTCGTTCACCGTTTTTCTTATTGCACGCTTCTTTGGAGGAATAGGAATTGGAATCGCATCCAATCTTTCTCCAATGTATATTGCCGAAATTGCCCCTTATCAAGTACGTGGAAAGCTGGTTTCACTCAATCAGCTTACTATTGTTCTTGGAATTCTTGGAGCGCAGATTGCTAACTGGCTGATTGCGGATAAAGTTCCTGCTGGTTTTACTACTTCGCAGATTCTTGACTCATGGAACGGACAGATGGGATGGCGCTGGATGTTCTGGGCAACAGCTTTTCCTGCTGCCGCCTTCTTTTTACTTATGTTTATTATTCCCGAAAGTCCGCGATGGTTATCTTTAAAGGGTAGGAGAGAACAAGCTTTGTCTGCCTTTAGGAAGATTGGAGGAGAAGAATATGCCAAAATAGAACTGGCATCAATGGCAGAAACATCTGCTGATGAAGAAAGGGTTACAATAAAACAATTATTCAGACGCCCTTTGAGTAAAGTGGTAACTATTGGAATTGTTATTGCCGTGTTCCAGCAATGGTGTGGAACCAATGTAATCTTTAACTATGCTCAGGAAATATTTCAATCGGCAGGATACAATCTGAATGATGTTCTCTTTAATATTGTAGTAACCGGCATTGCAAATTTAGTGTTCACTTTTGTAGCAATTCATACTGTCGACAGACTGGGACGGCGTGCCTTAATGATGATTGGCGCCGGAGGTTTAGCTGGTATTTATCTTATTTTGGGAACTTGTTATTTCTTTCAGGTAAGCGGATGGTTTATGGTTGTTCTTGTAGTTATGGCTATTGGCTGTTATGCCATGTCTCTGGGACCAGTAACCTGGGTACTACTTTCTGAAATATTCCCCAATCGTGTTCGTGGAATGGCTATGGCTGCGGCAACCGTTGCTTTATGGATAGGTTGTTTTACGCTTACCTATACTTTCCCACTGCTCAATTTTGTTCTTGGAAGTAGTGGCACATTCTGGATTTACTCTTTGATTTGTGCATCCGGTTTCATCTTTATTTATCGTGTATTACCGGAAACAAAAGGAAAATCTCTAGAAGAACTGGAAAAAGAATTAGTTCATAAATAGTAAAGCATAATTGTTTTTTAGAAAGATTTTATTGATAAAATATAGTATAGCTAAAATTATATTCTAATGAAGAAATTTATTATTCTATTCAGTTTCATGTTTATTATTCCATACGCTGTTATGTCAGGAGCGACTCAACCAAAGATAGATCTTCGTGGTGTATGGAAATTTGCTATAGATAATCAGGATAAAGGAGTTATAGAACAATGGTTCAGTAAATCACTTCCCGAAACAGTTACTCTTCCTGGCTCTATGGCCACAAACGGAAAAGGCTTTGATGTAACGCTCTCTACCAAGTGGACGGGACAAATTGTGGATAGTAGTTATTATTATAAACCGGAATATGCAAAATACCGCGTGCCTGTAAATATAAAAGTCCCTTTTTGGTTACAGCCGCTAAAATACTATGTAGGTGCAGCTTGGTATCAAAAAGAAGTGAATATTCCCAAAGACTGGAAAGATAAGAATATTCGATTATTTCTTGAAAGATGCCATTGGGAAAGTCGCTTATGGGTAGATGATGAAGAAATTGGTATGCGCAATTCATTAGCTACACCCCATTTGTACGATTTATCTAAAGAGCTTACTCCGGGAAAACATATTCTTTCAATTTGCATTGATAACCGCGTAAAAGCAATTGATCCGGGTATAAATTCTCATAGCATATCAGATCATACTCAAACCAACTGGAATGGTATAATCGGGCAACTGTGTCTGGAAGCACGTCCAAAGATCTCAATTCAAAATATTCAGGTTTTTCCTGATATTCACCAAAAGAAGATTGTAGCTAAAGTTCGAATTGAAAATTCAACAAAGAAAAGACAAAAAGCTGCTATCTCGCTATTGGCAACAGGTACAACTACTCTTGGAAGCAAAGAGTTTAATGTAGATATTGCAGCAGGTGTGGATACCTTGTTATTAGAATACCCTATGGGTAATGATGTAAAACTCTGGAGTGAATTTCATCCTAATGTTTACCAGTTAATAGCTACATTAAACATTCCTAAGAAAGATGTGAAAGATACTTTTCAAACATCTTTTGGTATGCGTGAAATCAAAGCTAATGGTACGCAATTGGAAATCAATGAAAAGCCTCTTTTCCTGCGTGGAACTCTTGAATGTGCTATTTTCCCGAAAACAGGATTTCCTCCTACTCAAATAGATGAATGGTTGCGTATTTTCAGAATTTGTCGCAGTCATGGTTTAAATCACGTACGTTTTCATTCATGGTGTCCGCCTCAGGTTGCTTTCGATGCTGCCGATCAACTAGGATTTTATCTTCAGGTGGAATGTTCATCATGGGCAAACCAGTCTACTACCATTGGAGATGGCAAACCTTTTGATAAATACGTTTATGAAGAGAGTGAGCGGATGGTGGAAACTTATGGCAATCACCCGTCATTCTGCCTGATGTTATATGGCAACGAACCGGGTGGGAAGAATCAGGTTCAATTCCTCACTAAATTTGTTAATTACTGGAAAAATAAAGATTCCAGAAGAATTTATACTACAGGAGCTGGCTGGCCAAACGTAGCTGAAAATGATTATCAGAGTACTCCAAATCCTCGGATTCAAGGTTGGGGAGAAGAATTAAAGAGTATAATTAATGGAGCTGCACCCGCTTCAGATTATGATTGGAATTCAAAAATAGCATCATTCAAACAACCGGTGGTTAGCCATGAAATAGGTCAGTGGTGTGTTTATCCAAACTTTAAAGAAATAGCAAAGTACGATGGTGTTTTACGTGCCCGGAATTTTGAAATATTTAGCGAGACATTAACAGAAAATGGAATGAAGCAGCAAGCAGATAGTTTTCTGCTGGCTTCCGGTAAATTACAAGCGTTGTGTTACAAAGCAGATGTTGAAGCAGCTCTCCGTACTCGCAGTTTTGGCGGTTTTCAGTTACTCGATTTACATGATTTCCCTGGTCAGGGAACAGCTTTAGTAGGAGTACTGGATGCCTTCTGGGATGAAAAAGGATACATTTCTCCTAAAGAATATAGCCGCTTTTGTAATTCAACTGTACCATTGGCTCGCCTGAAAAAGCAAATTTATACAAATAGTGATACGCTTTCTACTAGCATTGAAATTGCTCATTATGGTGATGCTCCATTACTGGCTTGTATTCCTACTTGGAAGATTAGCGATATATACGGAAAGGTTCTATTTTCGGGTAAGCTTCCACAAACAGACATTCCATTAGGTAATTGCATTCCACTTGGAGAAATCTCTGTACCACTATCTTCTGTTCAAAAAGCAGAAAAACTTATTCTGGAAGTTTCAGCAGGCTCTTTCTCTAACAGCTGGGATATTTGGGTTTATCCGACTCAGAAGGAGAAAATTACCGGAGTTGATAAAATAAAGATTGTATCTACATTAGACCCAGCAACTTGTAACTACCTGGAAAATGGCGGATCGGTACTTCTGTCTCTCAAAAAAGGAACATTGAAACCAGAGTTTGGAGGAGATGTAAAAATAGGTTTCTCCAGTATTTTCTGGAATACGGCATGGACAAATGGACAGGCTCCTAATACATTAGGCATTTTGTGTAATCCGGAACATCCTGCATTAGCTGATTTTCCTACCGAATATCACAGTAACTGGCAGTGGTGGGATGCTATGAGTCATTCTAATGCCATAGAATTAAATATACTTTCTCCGGAAATTAAGCCTATTGTTCGTGTAATAGATGATTGGGTTACAAACAGACCGCTAGCTTTACTTTTTGAATTAAAAATTGGAAAAGGAAAGTTACTGGTTTCCGGAATTGACTTAAATCAGGATATACAAAACAGACCTGAGGCTTTGCAACTTAAGCAAAGTTTACTGCACTACATGGCAGGAAAGCAATTTAACCCAACTGTTTCATTGCCTGCTAGTGTAATTCAAAATATGATAACCGAATAATTTCCAAAAAAAGAATAATATGCAAGTAAAAGTTTGGGAAGAGAATATTGTAATCCCTACATACGAGATTGGCAAACCTGAGAAGAACCCTATATTTCTGGAGAAACGTGTTTATCAAGGAAGTAGTGGCGTTGTGTATCCTTATCCTGTTATTGAAAAAATAGCAGACGAGAAAGTTGATAAAACCTATAATGCAGTCTTCCTGGAAAATGAATATATAAAAATAATGATTCTGCCGGAGTTGGGTGGACGTGTACAAATGGCTTATGATAAGATAAAGAAACGCCATTTTATCTACTATAACGAGGTGATAAAACCCGCTTTGGTTGGATTGACCGGTCCCTGGATTTCAGGAGGTATTGAGTTTAACTGGCCGCAGCATCATCGCCCAAGTACTTTTCTTCCGGTAGATTATTGTGTAGAGGAATTTCCCGATGGAAGCGTAACCGTTTGGGTGAGTGAAATGGAACAGATGTTCCATCAAAAGGGAATGGCCGGATTTACTTTGAGACCGGGAAAGGCTTATCTGGAAATTAAAGGACGCTTATATAACCGCACTCCGATGCCACAAACATTCTTATGGTGGGCCAATCCGGCTGTTGCGGTTAATGACCACTACCAAAGTGTTTTTCCGCCCGATGTAAATGCTGTGTTCGACCATGGAAAGAGAGATGTCTCTACTTTCCCGATAGCAACCGGAACTTATTATAAAATGGACTACTCGGCAGGTGTCGATATCTCCAATTACAAGAATATTCCTGTACCAACTTCCTATATGGCTATTAAAAGTCGCTTTAATTTTGTGGGTGGTTATGAAAATGATACTCGTGCGGGTGTTCTGCACGTTGCTAATCATCATGTATCTCCGGGAAAGAAACAGTGGACATGGGGAAACGGCGATTTTGGCCAGGCGTGGGATCGTAATCTGACAGATAATAACGGTCCGTACATTGAATTGATGGCGGGTGTCTATACCGATAACCAACCTGATTTTTCATGGCTTCAACCTTATGAAGAGAAAAGCTTTGTGCAATATTTCCTTCCTTATCGTGAATTGGGAGTTGTTAAGAATGCCAGTAAAGACTTACTGCTGAATATTGACGAGGTAGCCGATGGAAAAGTTATCGTTAAGTTGTTTGCTACATCACTTCAACCTGTTACAATTAAATTGTCGGGAAAAGTAGAAGTGGTGTTTGAAGAGGAAACTACTTTATCTCCGGAAGAGGTATACGAAAAAACTATTTCCATGAATGGAAATTCACTGAAGGAACTTCAACTGTCTGTATTTAATAAGCAGGGTAAGGAAGTTCTTAACTGGATGCCTGAAAAAGAAGAAATAAAACCGGTACCGGAATCGGCTAAGCCAGCTCTTTCCCCACAAGATACACCATCAGTGGAACAACTTTATTTAACCGGATTGCATTTGGAACAGTACAGACATGCTACTTACAACCCGACTGATTATTATAAAGAGGCTTTGAAACGTGAATCCGGAAATGTTCAGAACAATAATGCATTGGGATTATGGTATTTGCGCCGCGGACGTTTTGCAATTGCCGAAACTTACTTAAGAACGGCTGTGGAGACACAATTGCAACGTAACCCAAATCCTTATGATGGCGAACCGTTATATAACCTGGGACTGGCTTTGAAGTATCAGGGACGTTACGAAGAAGCTTACGATTCTTTCTATAAAGCTTGCTGGAATGCTGCCTGGCAAGATGCGGGCTATTTTAGTTGTGCACAGATTTCATCTTTGCAAGGTAATTTGGAAGATGCATTAGAGGTCGTGGAAAGAAGTTTGATTCGTAACTGGCACAACCATCGTGCCCGTCATCTAAAGACAGCTTTACTACGCCTGGCCGGAAGAAAAGAAGAAGCCTTGAGCTGGATTGAGGATTCTTTGAAGATAGACCGTTTTAATTATGGTTGTCTTTTCGAGAAATTCCTACTCACAGATGATAAGGAAGTCTTGGCTTTAATGACAAAACTGATGCGTGATGCTTCATTTAACTACGATGAAATAGCACTCGATTATGTAGCAGTCGGATTATATGAAGAAGCAATTGCGGTGTGGCAGGAAGCAACCAAGGTCAGCACTACTTCGATGACTTATTACTATATGGCCTGGGCGCAATCTTTGGCAAATAAAAAGGAAGCTGTGGATAGTTTCGCAAAAGCAGCCGGCCATGCTCCCGAATTCTGTTTCCCCAATCGACTGGAAGCTATAGTAGCTTTGGAATATGCAAAAGAGAAAAATCCATCGGATGCTAAAGCACCTTATTACTTGGGAAATTTATGGTACGATAAACGTCAGTATGATGAGGCTATTGTTAATTGGGAAAAATCAGTTTCACTAGATCCTGCTTTCCCTACAGCATGGCGTAATTTATCGCTTGCTTATTTCAATAAACAAGATAAGGTAGATGAGGCAATTGCTTGTCTGGAAAAAGCTTTTGCTTTGGATACTACCGATGCAAGAATTTTAATGGAGCTGGATCAGTTGTATAAACGACTTAACCGTCAGCATGCTGAGCGATTGGCATTCCTTGAAAAATATAATTCGTTAGTGCTCCAACGTGACGACCTTTATCTGGAACAGATTACACTTCTTAATCAGTTGGGACGATATGAGGAAGCAAAGGAAATGCTTGATAAGCATAAGTTCCATCCTTGGGAAGGAGGTGAAGGAAAAGTTCCGGCACAATATCAGATAGCTCGTGTTGAACTGGCTAAACAGGCTTTGAAAAATAACGAAAACCATAAAGCGATTGCATTATTGGATGAATGCCTTGAATACCCTCATCATTTGGGAGAAGGCAAACTCTACGGTGCTCAGGAAAACGATTTTCTTTATTATCTGGGATGTGCTTATGAGGCATTGGGAGATAATGAAAAGGCTGTTTATTACTGGGAGCTGGCAAAAAATGGTATTACGGAACCTGCCGCAGCTATTTATTATAACGATCAGAAACCGGATAAGATATTCTATCAGGGACTTGCTCTCCTGAAACTGAATCGTATTGCCGAAGCAAATAGCCGTTTTCACCGCTTGGTAAGTTACGGAGAAAAACATCTTTTTGATCAGATTAAAATGGACTATTTTGCTGTATCTTTACCCGACTTATTGATTTGGGAAGACGATTTGACTCAACGAAATGTCATTCATTGTAAGTATATGATGGCGTTGGGGCAGTTCGGATTGGGTAATAAAGAGAAGGCTCTTAATTTATTGGATGAAGCAGCATTGCTGGATCCTAATCATCAGGGAATCATGGCCATGAAAAGTAGTATTTATTAAACTGAAGTTATGAAAAAGATACCGGTGTTTTTAGCATTGTTCATCATGAGCGGATTAAGTTCCGCTTATGCACAAAAGATATATGAGATTAATGCCTCCGCTTCGGAAAAGAAGATTTATACGGGACACCTCAAGCTGGGTGGAGCTAATCCATCCGGAGAAAAGATTGAAGTGAACAGCTTTTATGTTTCCGAGAATGGGAAACCAGTTATTCCTGTTATGGGTGAGTTTCACTATTCACGTTATCCTCACGAACAGTGGGAAGAACAGATTCTCAAGATGAAAGCTGGTGGACTGACGGTTATTCCTACTTATATATTCTGGAATCTTCACGAAGAAAAAGAGGGCGTTTTTGATTGGAGTGGGGATAAAGATCTTCGTGCCTTTCTGCAGCTATGTAAAAAACATGGTATGCAGTCTATTGTTCGTGTAGGTCCGTTCTGTCATGGAGAGATTCGCAACGGCGGATTCCCGGATTGGTTATTTTCAAAACCGCTCGAAGTTCGTTCCAACGATGCTAAATATCTGTTCTATGTAGACCGGCTTTACAAAGAAATTGCAAAGCAACTGCAAGGATTATATTATAAAGACGGAGGTCCGATTATCGGTATCCAGATTGAAAACGAACATCAGCATTCCGCAGCGCCATGGGCTGTAACATATCCCGGTGCTCCGAAGGATCATACATCGGCCACTTACGATGCTTCCATTACAATGGTTGGAGTAGGAGTGCAGGATAAAAAGATTACTTATTCAGAACTTGGGAATTTGCATATGAAGACTTTGAAAAAAATGGCTGTTGATGCCGGAATGATAACTCCTTTGTATACGGCAACCGGATGGGGAAATGCGGCAGTCATCGGTGATGAAGCAATTCCTGTTATGGCAGCATATACTTATCCTTTCTGGGCAGAACCGCATAAATCTCCTTTCTGCTTGTTTAAGGATATTCAGAAAAAGCCCGATTATTCTCCGGTTCGTTATGATACGGATAAGTTTCCTTCTTTTTGTGCAGAGATGGGAGTCGGTATTCAGATGATCTATTCCCGTCGGCCTATTGTTACAGCTGAGGCTGCCGAAGCATTGATGATCCGTACTTTGGGAAGCGGTTCCAACGGAATAGGCTATTACATGTATCACGGCGGTTCAACTCCCAAAATGAAAGATGATATCGGTTTCTTCAGTGATGAACCGATGGGCGTTCCAAAGATATCTTATGATTTTCAGGCTCCTATAGGTGAATTCGGACTAGTTCGCGATTCATATAAGAATCTCCGGGTACTTCATCTGTTTCTGAATGATTTCAGCAACTTACTGGCACCAATGGAAACTGTTCTTCCGCTGGATTATGAGAAGATTACTCCCGATAACAGAGAAACATTGCGTTTTGCTGCTCGTATGAAGAATAATTCCGGCTTTATCTTTATGACTAATTTTCAGGATCATGATACTGCCCGAATCGACCAGGTGGGTTTGCAGTTTAAGCTGAATCTAAAGAGCGAATCAATTATGATTCCTGCTAACAAAACATTTACGTTGAAAAAGGACGAAAGCGTAATACTTCCGTTTAACCTCAACATGAATGGTGCATTGCTGAAATATGCAACAGCACAGTTGCTTACTAAGATAGATGATAATGGAAAGCCTCATTATTTCTTTTTTGCACCAAACGGAATAGAACCGGAATTTGTGTTTGACAAAGCAACCTTGAAAAGTGGAAAATCCGTAGTGACGCCTGTTGCCGGTTATAAGAGTACATTCTCTGTAACAGCAAAAAGCGGCGAAAAGATACTAATCACCACGTTAACTCGTGAGCAGGCATTGCAAACGGCAAAAGTCGACGGACACATTCTGATAACCGATGCCACTGTTTTACCGGAGAAAGGAAAATGCACATTGCTTAACTTAGGTAAGAATAAGTTCGATTATGTACTTTATCCTTCCGCAAAAGGATGGAAGCAGCAAACTATCGAAGTTCCTGCTGTTAATCCGGTATTCAAGGTTGATAAAGCCGGATCTCGTCGAATGACGGTAACGGTTGAACCGAATAACAATAAACATGTTCAGGAGTACTTTCTGCAAATAAATTATGTGGGTGATGTAGCTATGGCCTTCATTAATAATTCCATGGTTTTAGATCATTTCTATTACGGAGCTCCCTGGACTATCGGTCTGAAGCGTTTTGAGAACAGAATGGCCGAAAAAGGTATGGATTTTTATTTCCGTCCGTTAATGAAAGATGCGCCATACTTAAAGGATTTGCCACAATCGGCACTCAGAGACTGGAATAATAAAAAAAGTGTCCTGTCAATTGATAGTGTTAATGTATTGCCAGAATACCGCACTCAACTAATTTTTTAGATTATGCTTTGAGGAATTCTCAATCATTCTCTCTTAAAAATTAAAAATGCGAAATATATCTAGCAATCTAGCACTACCCACATAACTACCTATAAATAAGTAAAATAACACCGCTAGATCAATTAAATTTGATCTAGCGGTGATCTAGCAATCTAGCGCTTTGTGATTTTATTCGTGTAAAGTCTTAATAATTTGGGTTTTACGTTACTGTTTATAGTGTTTATAGAAACAAAAATTAGTCTCCACCCGGGTGTACAGGATTCCTCCACTCGGGTGGAGACTGTTTTTAGATCCGGGTGGAGGAGGTGGGTACACCCGGGTGGGCGGGAAATCTTCTGGTTGTAAATAAATTAAATTAAGAAAGTTTCTTGATGCTTTTATGAGATTGAATAATAAATGTTTGGTCGAAATTTTATATGTTCTTATTTAATTTATGTTGTAGGTAAATAAACTAAATTTAATATTGTAAAAGTCAGTTATTTTATATTTTTCTTTGTTTTAATAAAAATAGTAATTACTTTTGATTTAAATTAATTATAAATTTAAGGCTTAAAGTAAATGCATCTATTCTTTTTTAAAGGGAAATATAGCGTCATATATTTATTTACTCTATTTTACATTGTTAATTTAAATATTTTTGCTCAGGAAAAACATGATGGTAAGGTTTTATTAAATCATAATGTAAAATCAGATTCTATTAAAAAAGAATCATCTGTAAAAGATTACATATCTCTTTATCAGTTATTTATAAGTGGAGCCAGAGGCTCAGAATGTGCAATGTATCCCTCTTGCTCAAATTATGGTTTAAAAGTTTTCAACGAAAAACCTTTTTATGAGGCCATACTACTTACTGCTGACCGTTTAACTAGATGCAGTCATGATAGAAAATACTATGATGAGACTTTCGCATATGGAAATAAAGCTAGTATGCTCGATTTTCCTCCGTATGCAGAAGCTCCCTATAACTTAATATATAAGCAAAAGCAATATTTTTATACTGATAATTTAAAAAGTACCAATAAAGAAGATAGTTGCAAACTTCTTATTAATTACCTTATAAACCAAAATGACTATCAGGGGGCTTTGTTTGAAATAAATAAAGCATTGTTCTATTATAAGAAATGCGACAGCAAGATCTATATAAATAAATTGCTTTGTTACGAAGCTTTGGATAGGGAAGAAGATGGAATCTATGATTATAAAGTTAAGTTTCCTCAGTACATCCAAAAAGATCCAAATGTGATTTTGAAAGTTTCCAAATTATATTTTAATATAAATAATAATGAGGAGGCCTTGAGCATATTAAATAATATAGATAGTGCTACTGATACTGTTACTTTATATAAAAAGCATACACTGCAAGGTTTGATAGAAACTAAACTAGGTCATTACAATGAAGCTAAACACTCTTTTCAACAATCTTTGTTGGCTGGATATAATAATGAAATTCAGAAAAAAAATATTCAATTGGTAGACCAACTCTCACAGATGAAAACGAAAAAGCCTATTCTGGCAAAACTATTTTCAATAGTTCCAGGCGGTGGTTACTTGTATACAAATGAGATTCAGAATGCGGCTACGTCTTTTATAATAAACTCCTTATTAGCATATGCCACATATACAAGTATAAAATCTAAGAATTATGGTGTGGCAGGCTTAATGGGGGTATTCTCTTTCTCTTTTTATTGTGGAAATATCTTAGGTGCTGGTAATAGCGCAAAAAAATATAATCAGTATCAGATCAATAAAACTACAAAGAAAATTTTATATCAAAATCAAATTAGTAATTATTAATTAAAACGCGAAAAGCTATGTTTAACAAATTGATTAAATCTCATTATTTTAAGCCAACTTCATTATTATTGGCTTTTGCAATGTTGTGTATGTCATTTACAATGCCTTCAGGACAAGTAATTATTAAGAGTGGCTCAATTATTCCTTTGGAATTGCTTAGTACAATAACCAGTAATGAATGTAGGTCAGGACAAATGATTGACTTTAAGGTACTGAAAGATGTTGTTGTAGAAGGAAAAACAGTTATTCCTGCAGGATCAATTGCGAAAGGACAGGTTTCCAGAGCAAAGAAAAGCGGATTATTAGGTACTGAAGGAGAACTAGAAGTTGTAGTTAGAAGTGTAACAGCTGTTGATGGAACTGATGTTTATCTTACAGGTGCTAATGTTAATGATCAAGGTAGCAACAAAGTTGTACTTTCTGTTGTATTGACTTTCCTTTGTCTTTTTGGCTTTTTAATCAAGGGAGGAAATGCTGAAATTCCAGCAGGAACTCAATGTCAGGCAATTGTAGCAGGAAATACTACTGTTAATGTTAACTAGGTAATACGTAAGAGCTTATGAATTAATGCTCTTGTATATATAAGTTTAATGCCACCACTAGATTTTTTAAAAGTCAAGTGGTGGTATTTTTGTTTACGAAGATATTACTGATGCTTAGTTTGTGAATATATTGCTATAGATATGAAAATAAAGAAGTCATGCTGCTTTTTTGCATGTCTTTCCATAAATAATCCACTCAAAATCTTCATGTTGCATTCTCAAAAAAGAACTAAATATATGTATGTATAACAATAAAAAAGTATTCAATGTTTTTTTATTGTTTTCTGAAATATATGTATATATTTGTGAGATCAAAAGTATAATTTATATTAAGCCGCTAAATTAATATTTTTATAATATTGGATGTGTATAGATGTAATAGGTAAACAATAAAAGATAAGATTTTTTATAAATAAAAAGGAAGAGATAAATATAACTAACTAAAAAAAACAATATGGGGAAGGTGTCGTTTTAATCATTTATTTGTATACATAATAATTATGTATACTATAATATATTGCATGTAGCAGAGATGAAAATATTTTCAATACTAGATAACTCTACAGGAAATATTGGATTTGTAATATTGTAAACCTTCGTTTAGGATATATATAATCTTAATAGCAGCCGTTTGTGGCATCTATTACATATAATTTAAAAATATGAAAAATACTAATAAAATCATCATTCTTCATCTATCTGTGATATTAGGAGCATTCCTTCCACTTCCATTTGGAAGCTTTATTGTACCTTATATTTTTTGGAGTATAAATAAAAAATATGAAGGAAAAGAATTTGAGATTCAAGCTCGTAATTTGCTAAACTTTCAGCTATTATTTAATACAATTATAATCTTATGTTTAATTGTGTTTTGGTACCAAAATATATTGGATATAGTTCGAGGAGGAGTTATGAATTTCTCCAAGCTTAAATATTTTGCACTATTTATTATTCTTATAAATATGTTTTATCCAATATTCGTAAGTCTTAGTATAAAATTAAGTGGCAAACTATTTAAATATTATCCAAAGACGATACATATTCTCTAAAAATAAAGAGTTTTAATACAACCCCCTCATAAATAATCCACTTATTACAATGAAAAGTACACGTTAAGACGTAATAGAAAAACTAATATTGCATAAATTTTAAATCAGAGACTATAAATAATTAAGTAATGATACTATGCAAAAAACACTAAAACTATTATTTCTATTGTGTTGTGCACCGCTCTTCGTGGTGCATTCTCAAAACAGAATTGAGATGGACTTGTCGGGAAAAGGATGGAAACTTTGGTATGACAAGGATGCTTCGTGGAAGAATGATCAGCTATTTCTTCCTTCAACAGATATAAAATCGATACCTGCTGCTCTGCCAACCGGTGGCTGGAACTCGCTTCAGGGAGCAAAAGATGTAAGTGTTCCTGGTACGGTGGAAGAGTACCTACAAGTTAAGCCGGGACCGGAAGGAGATATTCAGGGAGTAAGCTGGTGGTTCCGTTCTATTAGCATTCCGGCTGCTGCCAAAGGCGGTAAGTTGTTGCTTCGTTTTGAAGCTGCACGCTATCGTTCGGAGGTTTATATCAATCAGCAACTTGCGGGTTATGATTTAACGGGAAATACTCCTTTCGAAGTTGATATTACCAACTTTGCCAAACCGGGAGAGACTGTGCAATTGGCTTTACGTGTTACCGATCCGGGTGGCAACTATGACTGGAGAGATGGCGATGTGGTTAGCTGGGGAAAATATAAAATACCGGGTAGTCATGCTTTTGGTGGAATTACAGGTCGTGTGAAATTGGTTTCCTGTGCTCCGGTTTATGTGGATGATATTTATGTTCAGAATACTCCTGCCATTACGGAAGTAAATCCGCAAATAAGTGTTGTAAATAGCACAGCCAAAGAGATTGTCCGGAATATAATAGTTCGGGTTGTTGATAAGAAAAATCCTGATATAGAAATAGCCCGTCAGGAACTAAAGAAAGTAAAATTGAAACCGGGAGAAAACCTTGTTTCTGCTAAGATATCTGCACCCGATGCTAAGTTATGGGATACGGAAAATCCTAACTTGTATGTCTGCAAGGTTTCTGTAGTAGATGGAAAGAAAAGTATTGATGAAGACAGCAGAGTTTTTGGATTCCGTTGGTTTGAACCTATGGGACAAGGCACTGATGCCATGTTCCGCCTTAATGGAAAAAGAACTGTGCTGCGTACAGCAATCAGCTGGGGATTCTGGCCTATAAATGGTATTTATCCAACGGAGGAGTTGGCAGAGAAACAAATTCGTATTGCTAAGACTATGGGATTGAATATGCTCAATTTCCACAGATGCATTGGTGCTCCGGTTGTGTTGGAGAAAGCGGATGAACTGGGATTACTTTATTATGAAGAGCCGGGTAATTACCGTAGCGGGCAAAGTCCTGATAATCCATTCGGTCATGCCTTGATGCACGAAAAAGTTATGCGGATGGTGAAGCGTGATCGTAGTCATCCAAGTCTGGTTATGTTTAATATGATCAATGAAGCCGGACCGGTTAGCGAAGATATACTGAAACTGAATATCAATGATATGCTGGAGGCACATAAACTGGATCCTACCCGCACAATTACCCGCACTTCTGCATGGTGCCGGACAGAAGAGAATGAACAGGCACGTATTCATCTTCGCCCTAATGATACAACAGTTTATTGGAAAGGTTGGTACGATTTTCATCATGCAGGTGGCCCTCATGTATGGAACCAGAGTCTTTATAAGAGTCCGACCGATTATTACAACTATACAGCAAATAAAAAGGATATTGTTTTTTGGGGAGAAGAAGGAGCTATCTCTACTCCTCCGCGTCTGGAAAAGATAAAGAGCGAGCTCGAAGCTTCACCCAATATGGGCTGGGATGGTGACATGTATCTTGACTGGTACAAAACCTTTGATAACTTCCTTACACGGAAGAACCTTCGTTCAGCATTCCCTACGATTGATGCGTTTACCGTTGCAATGGGAAATATTTCCATTGAGCACCAGGGACGTAAAATCGAGACTATCCGCCTTGATAATTATACAGACGGTTATGCCATTAATGGATGGGAAGCTCAGATAATTGAAAACCATTCAGGAGTAGTGGATTGTTTCCGGAATGTGAAAGGTGATACTGCGCTTATTGCACGTTACAACCAACCACTTTATGTTGCTGTGAAAGTGCGTAAACAGATTGTTGAAATGAACGACAAAGTTGTGACAGATTTCTATATTATCAACGAGAAGAATTTGCAAGGGCCTCATAAGCTTTCAATTTCCGTTAAAGATCCGGAAGGAAAGATGATTTTTAGTAAAGATGTTGAAACAACAATTACCGGAGGCGATGTTTACGGACAGTTAATTGCAGAGGGAATTGAGATCCCTACTTCTACTATAGCGGGAATGCACCGTATCGATGTAGCCCTTTCTGATAATGCCGGCAACAATAAAGCTTCTGGTAGTGATCAGTTTCTGGCGGTCGACTGGCGATCAGCCAAACTTGCAGGTAACGGAGCTGTATGGGAACATAACAATAGCCTGAAGAACTTCTTGAATAATGATAAAAAACTATCAGTAACGGATTACTCCGATAATGCTAAACATCTTGATTGGGTAGTTGTATCTCGTCCGCCAATGGGAGGTAATCTGAGAGTTGTACCAACTGATCAGCTTCTTACTTCAGATGGAAAACAGGGAGTGACCGTATCGTTTTACAGAGACAATAAGTTTCAGGATAAGATATCAGAACGTACTGACCGGGATATTAATTTCAATGTGGCGATGGGGGCTACTCCCGATCCTACGGTAACCAGTACTGAAAGGTATAACGCTCGTTGGGAAACACAAATTGTACCTACAGTGAGCGGTGCATATTTTCTTGAATTGCAGACAAGTGGAGCCAGTCAGCTAACTATTGATGGTGCTACAATTATAGATATAACAAAAAATAGTGGTGGTCGTGATAAGGTCTTGGTGAACTTCACAAAAGGGAAGTCATATAAATTGAGTATAAATCTGGTTCAGGTTAAAAACATAGCCGGTTTATGCCGCTTGCAGTGGTCGGCACCGGAAACAAATGCAGCCGATCCGCAGAAGTTGATAGACCGGGTGGCAAAAGAGGGGACAACGCTTATTCTGGTTGATAATGCCGATACATGGATGGACTTGATTACTAAAAATACCCAGGCAACTTATTCCGGTAAGTTCCAGGTTGGTACAGCTTGGCTCGGTGGTGTTCATTTCGTGAAACAACATCCGCTATTCAACGGACTGCCGACTAATGACAGTATGAACTGGCCTTATCAGGCGGTTGTGAAGGATGGTGCCGAAAGATATGGTCTTGAAATAGAAGGAGAGGAGCTGGTTGCCGGAGCTTACCATTGTTATCCTCTTAAATTGGGAACGGCTGTAGGCGTTATTCCTTGTGGTAAAGGTAAAATCATATTTTCTACACTGGATATTTGTGGAAATCTGAATTCAAATGACTCATCCGCCAATGTTGCTAGAAAACTGCTTTGCAATTTTATAGAGAATTCAGGTAAGTAATTACAATAAGTATTTGTAAAACGGGTCTTGCATTGGTTGATGTAAGACCCGTTTTTTATTGGTGTGCAGTGTATGATTAATAACTTGGTGCAAGTCTATTGGTAAAGTTTAGGCTTGAGTAATCACTTAATTGTATTAACTATTTTGCCAGCATTTTTTCAGCAATATAAAATAGATTATCGAACTGACCGGATTCTCCTAGATGACTATCTTTTGGAAAAACTAAATACTCTTTTTTTGTTTTTAAATTATTGTAAGCCGCAAAGCCACAATGTGGAGGACAATCATCATCAAATAATGAGGTTAGAAAATATACCGGGCATTTTATGTTAGGTGCAAATTCTTTTGTATCCATATAATCAAGAACTGATAACATCTGTTCAATGTCACAATTATTAGTAGGGTAAGTTTTAAATAGGTCTAATTCTTTGTTAACCGTTGTACGAATTTTTGTTTGGTCTCGAATATCGCAAAGCCATGGATCAAAAATAGCACATGCAGCAATATTTGAATTACATAAAGCTGCTGTTGCCAATGCTAGTCCTCCTCCTTGACTTCCTCCGGCTACTCCAATTCTATTTTTGTCAATTTCAGTCTGGTTAATCAAAAAATCTACAGCTCTTACGCAATCCATATAAATTGAACGATAAACATATTTATCTTTATCACAGATGTTTACTGCCCAAAGCGTCATTTTATCCCACGGGTTAAAAAAATCTTTACTTATGCCATGACCACGAACGCATAATGCCAGTTCCGCACAATCACTTTTTCGATCAACAAATTTCTTTAAGTCTTCAAAACCATATCCATAGCCTGGAAGATGCAAAATAGCGGGATGTTTTCCTCCAGTTTTGGGGACAAAATAGTAACCACGAATAGTCAGGTTACCCAATGAATTCATTTCAATAATATATCCATTTCTAGTTGGCGAACATAGGCTATCTACTTTTCTTATTTTATAATTGGGTTCTATCTCCTTCAACTCATTTAATGCATCTTGCCAATACTTATCAAAACCTGATTTCTTTTGAATTGGACATGAAATCTTTTCGGGCTGAACTCCAAACCATTCTACTGTACTACAAAACGTTTCCCCTTGACCAATCACAACACATTCATACAGTCCCGGTTTAAAATTTCTTTTTTTAAATTGAAATACATATTCTTGATTCCCTTTTTTAAGATCTATAAACTCATTTACCAATGTTTGATGGAAATCGTTATTTATCATTATCTGAATTTTCCTATCTTTTATACTATGTGATTTAATAGTAAATTGTTTATTATCATCTGCTAAATAAATATGGTTGCTTTGAGGTATATCAATAGATAGTTTATCTTCATAACCTGCATTTATTGGATGTATAGAACAAAAATTATGACTAACTCCTCCAGTGTAGGACGGATTTGAAATCAGAATAGTAATCTCATTCTTTCTATTTCTTTTCAAGATAGAATCAGGTATTTGTATGAATTCTTTTTTCCCTCGGTTTGACCAGAACGAATTATTTATATTGCCAGTAACTTGTTTTCGATTGATATAAACTGCATGTATATCCCCTTGTAATGAAAACTCCAATTGCAGGGATGTATCTTTTTCATTTACAAAGAACTCATTTCTTAATACAAGGTTGTTATCGATCCAACAAAGTCCTTGTCGTTCCCACGATAACAATAAATTAACCTCTGGCCAATTATTATATTTTAGGGATTCAACTTCCTTAAAATCACCGACCTTTGTATATTTCCAAATTGGTGATAACAGGTTTTGACCATTACTGAAATTAGTTATTAATATAGTAATCAATATAAATAGCAAATTGCGTTTCATAAGTGTTTAAATTTAAATAGTTATAAATCATCTCATTTGAGAATAAGCAAAAGTAATGATAAAAAGAGGATAGAGTTTGATGAAATAGGACACAAATAAACAAAAAATGGACTAGTATTTAGATTAATAATTGATATTTTGTGACTTTTATCTGGTTTAAAGTGATAGAATCCAGTAATTTTATTATTGAGAATATTATTTGTATGCAGATTTAAACACTTATATTTGTGATGTTGTAATTAACCTTATAAGATATAAATCTGCACTTACTATGAACAGAAAGTTCTTTTTTCTTCTTATTGTCTTTCAGTTATTCTGTTTTCAATCTAATTCTCAAATAAAACCAATAAAGGAATTTGAAAATATTAGTCGGGGAGATGAGTGTGTAAACTGCTTCTTTCAGGACTATAGAGGTTTAATTTGGGTGGGCACCAACCGGGGCCTTTTTTCATATAATGGATATTCGCTGGACAAGAATATTCCTCAGGCATCAGGTGATGTTATAAATATGGCTGTAAACTGCTCGCTAAAAGTTGATTCTACTCATTTCTATTTAGGCTGTAATTCCGGCATTCTGCTTTTTGATATTGAAAAATGCAGATATACCTTATTGCCTGCAACATCATCATATGATGTCCGTTCAATGGTTTGGTTAGACAAACATACAATATTGGCCGGAACAATGCGGGGACTGATAATGTATAATACTCTTAATAACACTTCTAAAAGAGTTGAAAGGAAAATGATACCTTATCTGCCTGTTTATTCTATTATAAAAAAGCCAGGAATGAACTTTTATATAAGTAGCAGTAATGGAATATATCAATTAAATGCTTTATCCAACAAAGTTACATTTATCTCTCTTCCTCAGTCAGGCAAAAAGAAATTATTAATACTTTCAATGACTGAAGACATACATAATGAATGTATATGGATAGGTACGGAGGGAGAATTATTTAAATACAATTTAAAGCAGAAAACAATAGAACTAGTGCCTTTTTTCTCAAACAATTCAATAAAATCTATTTCTATTGATTACTCAGGACGGTTATGGATGGGGACAGACAATGGTTTGTATCTATATAATCCAAAGGATAAAAGTTATGAATATTTTGTGCATAGCATCAGAAATAGCAAATCTCTTATAAACAATATTGTTTGGACTGTATTCCAGGACAGAGAAAAAAATATGTGGTTTGGAACCGATTGTGGAATCTCTTTATATAGAACAAATAGTAGTCTTAAAATTCATCGTTGGGATGAGATTACTGGTTCTGATGAAGGTAACAGGTTGACTTGCATTTTTAGGGATTCTCATAAAAACTATTGGTTAGGTGGAACTAACGGAGTTGCATGCTATAATCCTGATAAACAAAAAAGTGTATGGTATAAAATGAGAGGTGGCAATAACTACATTTCTCATAACCGGATCAGATTTATCTATGAAGATAGAAATAACGATATATGGGTAGCTACGGATGGTGGTGTAAATCATTACAATAACCAAACGGGACGTTTCAATCATTATAGTATCATGGATAAATCTGCAACCCGGAATGCAAACTGGGCGTATGGTATCTTTGATGATAGCAAGAACAAACTCTGGATTGGAACTTATCTTGGTGGATTGTTTATGGTCGATAAACAGAAGCTGATAAGTAGTGGCGGTGATACATATTTTGCAGACAGAAATTATTATATGAATGGATGCAAAAATGGTTTGTTAGGAAATGATGTATTAATCACTTTGAAAGATAAAAAAGAAAATCCCGTTTTGATTATTGGGAACAAAGGGATAAACAGAATTAATGTGATGAAAAATTCAGTTGAAAGGATTCCCTATAATCCAATGAGTTCTGTTATTTGTGCTATATTTGATAAGGCCGGCTTCTTGTGGCTTGGAATGAAAGGCTCTATTGACCGACTGAATATAGAGACTGGAGAAGTTCAATCAATAGATACCAAACTCTTACAAAATATGAATATATCTTCAATGACTGAAGAGAATAATCATATCTGGATAACTGCTTCCGAGGGTGTTTTCCTTATTAATAAAACAGACTTTACCGTAAAGCACGTAAATTTAGGTGAACAACTCTATTTTTCTGGCTTTTATGATGCTTTTACAAAGAAAATGCTTTTGGGAGGAATAGACCATTATATAGAATTCTCACCTGATAAAATATTAAAGGAAACTACTGGACATATTCATGCGATTCTCACTTCTGTGTATGTAAACGATGAACGTATTAATACTGGTCAGGGTTATGATGGTAATGTGATTCTGAAAAACAGTATAGGGTATACAAAGAATATTGTACTCAATAATAATCAAAACAATCTGGTATTTGAATTCTCTGATTTATTATATGGTAAAGCTGTAAAATCTCGCTATGTTTATAAACTTGAAGGAAGTGATAAAGAATGGCGCAATCTTGATGCTTCACCCTACAAAATATCTTATTCGAATCTCTCACCTGGTGATTATACCCTTTATATCCAGAAAAGCAATGATAATGGAGCCAATGAAACCGTTTTAACTTTAAGTATTGTTATTCTCCATCCCTGGTATAGTACTATTCTTGCTAAGATAATCTATTTTAGTATTATAGTGTGGCTTTTTATGTGGGCTTTGAATTATTATCATGTAAGAAACAGATTAAAAATAGAGCGGATACAAAGAGAGAAAACGCTGGAACTATCTAACATGAAAATGGATTTCCTCACGAATATTTCTCATGAATTAAAAACTCCTTTGAGCCTTATTCTGAGCCCCGTTAGTAAATTACTGGACGAGACAAAGAATCCACAAGTCAGAAGCTATCTTCAGATGATTCATAAGAATGTGATACGGTTGAACAACCTTGTTCATCAAATGATTGATTTTCGCGATATTGATCCTTCACAATCGGATGTAGTTCTTTCAAACCTGGAAATTGTTGAATTTATAAAAAGTATCCTTGAAGTACATCGTGAAGCTTTTGATTCCAAACATATTGCATTGACCTTTGAAACAAATGTTTCTGATTTATATATAGATACCGATATTCAGAAAATGGAATCAGTAATAAACAATCTGATTTCTAATGCCTACAAATTCTCAAAAGAAAATGGAACTGTAAAAGTTGAATTGTCAGTCAGTGAGGATGATAATCTGGCAAAGAAACTTCATATCAGTGTTATTGATAATGGATGTGGTATACCTGAACGAGACTTGCCTTATGTTTTCAATAGGTTCTATCAATCCAAAGAGAATCTGAATATGAATAGTGAAGGCTCCGGTATAGGACTTTCTATCGTCAAGAATTATATTGAGCTTCTTCATGGTCACATTAAAATATCATCCGTTGAAGGAGAAGGAACTACTGTTATAATTGAATTGCCAATTATTAGCAGTGATTTAAATATTCCAAAAGAAGAGACCAAGAAGAGCATTATACAAGATGAAATTCAAAAGTATAAAATACTCATTGTTGAGGATAATGTTGAAATAGCACGATTTATTTCCGAAAACCTGGTAAATGGTGTATGTCTGATTGCTCATAATGGTAAAATGGGAATAGAAATGGCTATAAAGCATCAGCCGGATATAATTATTGCGGATGTGATGATGCCTGTAATGGATGGCCTTGAAATGAGCCGCTTGTTAAAGCAGAATATAGTTACTGCAACTATTCCTATAATTATGTTGACGGCAAAAGACGATAAAAGAACAGAGACACAGGCTTTTAACTCAGGTGTTGAGGCTTTTATCTCAAAGCCATTTGATATAAAGCAACTGACTACCCGAATTGAACAATTAATTAATAGCAAAAAGCTACTTATTAAGAAGCTTCGTCAGGCTACAGTATTGGAAGATAAGCCTGTTGATATTCAGTCGCAGGATGAGAAGTTTATTTTGAAAATAACTCAGATAATTGAAGACAGACTTGCAGAACCCGACCTTAATGTGCAATATCTGGCAGATAGTACCGGAATAAGCGCTAAGCAAGTTTATCGGAAAATTAAATTGCTTACCGGGCATACTGCAGTAGACTACATTAAGTTTATTCGTTTAAAGAAAGCTGCAATACTTTTAGGACAGAAGAAGTTCACTATAGCCGAAGTTATGTATATGGTAGGGTTCTCTAATCATTCTTATTTTTCGAAGTGTTTCTCTGAAAAATATGGGAAAACACCCAAAGAATTCATGGATTCAACCGATTCTTAGTACCTGTTGTCTGATTTTTATTCATATTCATCCGATTTGTTTCTATAATGTCTGATTCCTTTCTATTCAGGTCTGATATGATCTAACCTTAAAAATAGAAGGATATTACATTTGCTCAGAAACTTTAAAATCGGTAAAAGTATGAAAAAACACAATCTTGGACGCAGAGATTCCTATTATGAAATGAATCTGCTGAAAGTGCCCAAATTCTTTTTTAAGGGCTTAATTACAGCTTTATTATTTTTTTGTATAACAACAGCTTTTGCTCAACAGAAGTCAGTTGTAGTAGGTACAGTTGTTGATGAAGGAAGTAATCCTATTATTGGTGCATCAGTAACTGTTTCGGGGCAAAAAGTCGGTACGGTAACCGATATAAACGGAAAGTTCTCTATTAATGTAGAGCCAAACAAAACTCTTGAAGTAACATTTATTGGTTTTGTATCGCAAAAAATTCCGGTAAAAAGTCAGAAAATAATCAATATTGTTTTGCGGGAAGACAATCAGGTGCTTAACGAAGTAATTGTAACTGGTTATGGTGCTGTATCAAAGAAAAACCTGACAACTTCTATTGTTAAAGTAAAAGCAGATGATGTTCCAAAGGCTGCCAATAGTAACATGTCTCAAATGTTAATGGGACGTGCTGCCGGTTTGCAGGCAACTGTTTCCAGTGCTCAACCGGGCGGAGGTATTGATATAACCATCCGTGGTGGAGGTGCACCTATTTATGTAGTCGACGGTGTTGTAATGCCAGGTTCTTCTTTGGAAGCTAACTCTGGAGGTAGTACAACAGTAATTCCATCAAATGTAAACCGCTCCGGTTTGGCTGGTCTGAATCCAGATGACATTGAGTCTATTGAAGTGCTGAAGGATGCATCAGCTTCTATTTATGGTATTGGCGCTGCCAATGGTGTAGTTTTAATTACTACCAAAAAAGGTAAGGAAGGCAAAATGAGAGTTACTTATGATGGTAGTTTGTCATCTGTATCTAATTATAAATATATCCAGTCTTTGGATGCTAAGGATTATATGAGTTATGTCAATGTATTCAAAAAAGAGCAGTATTTATATAATAATGGTCATGGTGTATATGGTAGCACAGCTTATGATGGTGGTAGTTCTGATGTATTCACAGCTTCTCAAATAGCTTCTGCGCAAACAACAAACTGGCGTGATTTGATTCTTCGTAACGGAAGCATTTCCAATCACAATGTTACAGTTCAGGGAGGATCAAACGCTTTGCAATATTATGTCTCTGGCAATTACTTTAACCAGATAGGTACAGTTGAGAATTCAGCCATGGAACGTTTTACTTTGCGTAGCAATGTAGCTTCTCAGCTTACAAGTTTCCTAAAATTAACTGCAGCTATCAACTTTAATAAAAACCGGAATAATAATGGTACGGTAGGCGGTTCATCTAATGGCCGTGGTGGACAGGCTTCCGGATCTTTAGCTGCAGCACTGTCTTATCCTACTAATATGTCGGTAAAAGATGCCGATGGCAAATATAATACATTTCTTACTATCCCTAATCCTGTTGGAATGCTTGATATTGATGATGTCTCTGTTTCGGAAGGTTATAATATGAATTTTACAATGGATTTTGATATTATAAAGAATATGCTGGCGGCAAAAGTTTTGTATGGTTATAACCGCGAAACATCAGATCGTAATGTTTATATTCCATCAAACGTTTATTATGACCAGGTATTTCAGTCACGCGGTAGTTTGCAGAAAGATGTTCGTGATAACAGTACTATGGAGGCCACTATTTCTTTTAATAAGAGTTTCCTTGATAAGTTTACATTTGATGCTGTTGTAGGAATGGGACGTTATTTTAATAATTATAATGGTTTGGGTGTTTCTTACACTGATATTAATGATGTTATTCAGAATTATAATATCTCAGCAGCTACAGGTAGTGTTGCACAATCATCTTATAAAGCAGCAGATGAAAAACGCTCTCAGTTTGGCCGTTTTAGTCTGGATATTCTCGATCGTTATGTCATAGCTGGTAGCCTTCGTCGCGACGGAACCGATAAGTTCTTTAAAGATAAGAAATATGCATGGTTCCCTTCTGTTTCTTTAGCATGGAAGATTTTCAACGAGAAATTTATGAAGAGCATTGAGTGGGTAAACCTGCTTAAATTAAGAGCTTCTTATGGTGTAACGGGTAATGACAATCTTGGAACCACGTTGTATGGATCTTATGGCGCTTTTGGTCATTATGTAGAATTTGATCAGAATAGTACCAAGTATATACCATTTATTTTGAACAGTCAGGATTACCCAAATGTAACATGGGAGAAAACAGTAATGAAAAATGTAGGTCTTGATTTCTCAATTTTTAAAGATCGTATTAGCGGCAGTTTTGATTATTTCTGGAATGATGTTACAGATATGTTGGGCACTGCAAATTCTAACGGACTATCCATGTTTGGAACATATCCAATTAATGGAGGACACATCCGTCGTTATGGATGGGATGCCACGATTAATACAAAGAATATAATAACAAAGAATTTCCGTTGGAGCAGTATGCTTACATTGTCTCACTACAATGCTATTTGGAAAGAGAGAATGCCGAACTATGATTATGCTGAATATCAGGTACGTAAGGATGAACCTGTTAATGCACTTTATTTTTATCGCACCGATGGTCTTGTAAATGCAACGATGAGCAATTGCCCGGATTATCAGCCGGATGGATATAAGAAACCGGGTTGCCCTATTATCAAAGATTTAAATGGTGATGGTACAATTACAGTTGGAGATGTTGATATGGTAAATGTAGTGCCTGATATCTATTTAGGTTTTGGAAATACATTCTACTACAAAAACTGGGATTTGAACGTCTTCGTGTATTCACAACTTGGTTTGAAGAAATATAATTATATATATTCATGGTGTAACGGAACTCAGCTAGCTAACCAAACCTTAAACCAGAGCACTTATATAAAAGATGCATGGACTTCTGATAATCAGAATGGTAACCTTCCTGGTATTGCATATTATTTATCTTCAGTATCTCTGCCTGGTAGTTGTGGTACAGATGTAGGATATCAGAATTCTTCTTTCCTCAGAGTTCGTAATATAACCTTAGGTTATACTTTCAACGAAAAAAGTCTGGGAGCATTGAGCAAGTATTTTAATACAGTACGTATTTATGCAGATGCTCAGAATCCATTAACAATAACAAGCTTCAAAGGTTTCGACCCCGAAGTTTATACAGGGAACAGTTATAAAGCCGGAAAGGCAGAGTATCCTCAGATCCGTACTTTCTCAATGGGCGTAAAAGTTTCCTTCTAATCAATTAAAGACACAAATAATATGAAAAAGATAATATTTGCTTTACTGGCATCGGGAGCTTTGCTCTTTTCCGGTTGTGAAAATGACTTTGATGCAAAAATCTATGGTTCACTGTCAACGACTAATTTCCCTTCATCAAAAGCTGACTATGAAAATTATATGATGGATTGTTATATCCCATTCTGTATTAACTGGGGATATTCTTTCTCTTCCTGGCAGGAAGGATTTTATGTAGCAGAAGGTGGTACTATTCGTATGCTTGATTCTACTTCTGATTTATGTGCTCCCTGGACAATTTCAACATGGGGTGGTGACTGGCAGCGTATGACACAAGGAAAGTTTGACGATCTTAAATATGCAGGTCGTGCCACAGGCAGTACTCCTTCTCATTTCGAAAAAGTACGTGATGTAACCCGTATGACAAAAGTGATAGCTACACTTCAAAATGCGCCTTCCAATGTTTTAAGTGATGAAAAAAAGAAAGAATTTATTGGTGAAGCTCGTTTATGTAGGGGTATGGTTATGTATTACCTGCTTCATTTTTATGGACCAGTACCGGTGATATTGGATGATAATTATATAGGCGATGCAGATGCAGAGGCCAACTTAGTTCGTCCTTCATTGGATGATATGACTAAGTATATCACTGACGATCTGGAATATGCTGCAGAGAATTGTCCCGAAACACAATCGGAAAAAGGACGCTATACAGCAGATTATGCTCGTTTCTGTCTGATGCGTCATTATCTGAATGAAGGTGCTCACATGTCCGGTTATTACCAAAAGGCTTACGATATGTTCAGTAAGTTCACCGGTAGCTATTCATTATATAAGAGTGGAACCAACCCTTATGCCGATCAATTTAAAATTGCAAACAAGTTTAATAGCGAGGTCATCATGGCTGTTTCTTGTAATAGCAATGCTACAGGTAATGGAAATGAAGGAAACTTTAATCCTCTTTCCTGGTATGTTGTTCCGGGTAATGCAACCAAATATGATGGCGATGGAAAAGCTACTCCATTTGTTTATCAAGGAGGAGGCTGGGGACAGTGCTTTAATATTGATCCGAAATTTTATGCAACATTTGAATCAGGAGACTTAAGAGCACAAACAATTCTGACTTCTTATTACAGTAACAATTATGGTTTTGTAAAATCTTCCGATATTGGTGATAAATGGAATGGTTATGTTATCAATAAATATCCAGCAGAGACTGCAACTTCATTTCAGGGAACAGATTTCCCATTGGCTCGTTGGGCGGATGTTCTTTTAATGTATGCCGAAGCTGACGTTCGTTTGAAGAACGCAGTTTCTTCTTCAGCAATTAGTTGTGTAAATCAGGTTCGTAATCGTGCAGGATTACCAAATCTTACTACCGACAAAACATCTTCACCAAGTGCATTCCTCGATGCTCTGCTTACAGAACGTGGTCATGAACTGATGTATGAAGGCGGCCGAAAAGTAGATTTGATTCGTTTCAATAAGTATAACACAATAATGACAGCCTATGGACGTATGCCGTCTAGTCAGTATTTCCCGTTACCGAACTATGCTGTTGAACAGGCAGAAAAATCAGGATTTACTTTAACACAGTATTTTACTCGTACTGATTATGATGGATCTGCTAAATAAATAGACTTGGAAATTGATTAATAAGGTAGTTATTTCAAATAGCTGAAATAACTACCTTAATTAACTCTTATAAGTAAATTCAATATTATAATAATTATGAAAAGGCTCCTTACTATATTGTTTGTTCTCTTTTTAATAAGCATTCAATCGGAAACTGTTACAGCTCAAAATCTATTCAATAAAGGGTGGAAATTCTTTCGTTGTGATTCACTCACTTCATCTGTAAAAGAACAGTTTTTTTCAAATACGTTTGATGATTCTGCATGGGAATCAGTAAATATTCCTCATACTCCCCGTATTGAGCCGTTAGTTGTGAACAATCAGTGGCAGGGAGATTGTCTGTATCGTAAAACATTTCAGTTGCCTGAAAGCGATCGGGGAAAAATTCTTTTTATAAAGTTTGATGCTGCAATGAATGCCGCAGAAGTATGGATAAACGGAATAAAGGCTGGGAGTCATTTAGGAGGATATTTACCATTTTGTATAGATTTAACCTCAAAAGTTCGTTTCGGTGCATTAAACACAATTGCTGTAAAGCTTGACAACAGAGACAATGCTGTAACAGGTCCGAAACCATTAAAACTTCTCGATTTTAACACCTATGGTGGTATCTACAGGAATGTAAGTCTGATAGTAAAATCTCCAGTCTATATCACTGATGCAAATTATGAAAATGAAATAGCCGGAGGAGGAGTTTTCTTTCACGCATCAGATATTTCATCTGCTAATGTCACAATACACACAAAAACACACGTCAGAAATCAATCCGGGAAAAATATAAAAGTAAAGGTTTACTATTCACTATATAATAATAAAAATACTAAAGTTGCCACTTTTCAATCTGCACAGAAAACCATTCCGTCAGGAGAAAGCAATTATTATGAATCGGACGCTAAAATAATGTCACCAGCACTCTGGTCGCCCGATTCTCCATCGCTATATACTCTACATGTAACCGTTTTGGCTGATAATAAGAAAGTTGACGAAGAACAAATAAAAGTAGGAATACGGGATATTAAGATAACAAACGAAGGTTGTTGGATTAATGGTAAGAAAACATTTCTTCGGGGAGTCAATCGACATCAGGAATATCCTTATATAGGATATGCACTTTCTGATAATGCTCAGTACAGAGATGCATATATCATTAAGCAAAGTGGATTCGACTATATTCGTTGTTCGCATTATCCACCTTCACCGGCTTTTCTTAATGCTTGCGACGAATTGGGAATATTGGTTCTTGATGCAGTACTTGGATGGCAGTATTTTGGTGATGAGGCTTTTGCGCAACATGTGCTTAATTCTTCAAGGCAGTTAATTCGAAGAGATCGTAACCATCCTTCAGTTCTGGCATGGGAACTTTCCATCAATGAATCTCCAATGCCTGAAACTTTTATGAAGCAGGCACACCAGATTGTCAATGAGGAATATCCCTATGGAAAACCTTATTCTGCAGGATGGATAAATAAAGTATATGATATTTATATTCAAGCTCGCCAACATCGTCATGGTGAGGATAAAACAAGACCTCTTATTGTATCAGAATACGGAGATTGGGAGTACTATGCACAAAATGCCGGATTTAATCAGGATAGCTGGGCCGATTTAAAAAGTGAAGAAAGAAATAGTCGTCAACCTCGTGATGCCGGAGAAATAAGATTATTACAACAAGCAAGAAATGTACAGGAAGCACATAACGACAATCTTTCCACTCATGCCTTTGCTGATGGTTACTGGGCTATGTTTGATTATAACAGAGGATATAGTAATGACCTGGAATATTCTGGTGCAATGGATATTTTCAGACTTCCTAAATATGCATCATACTTTTTCCAAAGTCAGCGTTCAGCGCAGGGTGAGGGATGTTTCTCAAAACCAATGATTTTTATTGCTTCAGAATGGATGCCGGGTGTATCAAAGAGCGTGAGAGTATTTAGTAATTGCGATGAAGTGGAGTTATATGTAGATGGTAAATTACTTGAAAGACGCAAACCAGATACAGATTTATTGTCCACAAACCTGAAGCATCCACCATTTACCTTTAACGTAAGTTGTTTAAAAGCTGGCAAACTGGAAGCTGTTGGTTATATTAAAAATAAAAGATCTGTCAGCCAGATTGTTGAAACAGCAGGGAAAGCAGATCATTTAGCTCTTTCATACAATATTGCCGGGCGTAAGCCACAGGCAGATTGTAATGACGTGATATTTATTTATGCCAGTTTACAAGATAAGCAGGGTTTTGCCGTTACTAATACAAAAATACCTGTTAGTTTTGTAGTGGAAGGAGATGCTCAAATAATCGGGAATGGTCAACCTGTAACAGAAGCTGGTATTGCACCTATTTTGCTTCGTTTAGGTAATAAGAAGGAAAGTATAAAAATAAAAGCATTTTCTGATAAGTTGCAATCTGCAGAATTACTTATAAAACCAGAATAACCAATTTAATTAAGTGCTATGAAAATAAAGAATCTGTTCATTGTCTTATTATTGAGTAGCATCAACATATACGCTCAAAAGAGTTTGTACTATGTAGATGGAAGTGGAGTTTTGCGTGAACGTTCCGGCAATAAAGAAGTAGCTTTTGCCGGAGTAAATTACACTTTGCCTTTTGCACATGCTTACCGTATGCACAAACAATTAGGTGTCGACTTAAAAGCTTCTATTGATAAGGATGTATATCATTTTGCCAGATTAGGCTTCAATGCCTTCAGATTACATGTGTGGGATGTGGAGATATCCGATGCCGATGGAAATCTTCTGAATAATGAACATCTCAACTTGCTTGATTATTTACTTTGTAAGCTAAAGGAACGAAATATCAAAATAGTTCTTACTCCTATAGCCTATTGGGGCAATGGATATCCGGAAATGGATGAGAAGTTACCCGGATTTTCTTCAAAAGGCGATAAATGTGATATGACTCGCAATGAAACTGCGATAAAAGCTCAGGAACATTATCTGCATCAGTTTATGAACCATGTGAATCCTTATACAGGAAAGGCTATAAAAGCCGATCTGGATATTATGGGAATTGAAATCAATAATGAACCTTGCCACGCTACTAGTCAGAAAGAGGCAAAAGTTTATGTAAACAGGATGGCAAATGCTATTCGCGGTACGGGATGTGATAAACCTATATTCTATAATATTACCCAAAACACAGACCATATACAAGCTATTCTTGATTCAAAGATTGATGGATGCACTTTCCAGTGGTATCCAACCGGACTAGTATCAGGTCATACACGTCAGGGTAACTTTCTTCCTGCGGTAGATCGCTATACAATACCTTTTGACAAGAACAAAAGCTTTAAAAATAAGTGTCGTATTATTTACGAGTTCGATGCAGCTGATGTTGCAGCACCCTATATATATCCGGCTATTGCAAGATCGTTTCGTAGTGCAGGTTTTCAGTGGGTAACCCAGTTTGCTTATGATCCTATTGAAATGGCATGGGCAAATACAGAGTATCAGACTCATTATATGAATCTTGCCTATGCACCACAAAAAGCTATTAGTTATAAAATTGCGGCTGAGGCTGTTCGGAGTATACCACGGTTTGCATCTTTCGGAAGTTATCCGACCGATACTATTTTCGGAGATTTCAGGGTGAGTTATAAGGAAAATTTGAGTGAACTAAACTCTTCCGATAAATTTTTCTATTCAAACAATACCAAAGCTATTCCGAAGGATTTCAGTTTATTGAAAGAAGTTGCAGGATGTGGAATATCATCCGTTGTTTCTTATCAGGGAACAGGAGCCTATTTTCTCGATAAACTATCCGATGGAATATGGCGACTGGAAGTAATGCCTGATAATATATGGACATCCGATCCTTTTGCCAAGACATCAATGAAAAAGGAAGTTTCCACTATTCACTGGAGAGAGTGGCCAATCACTATTTCTCTTCCCGATTTGGGTGATACTTTTTCTTTCACTGCCATTAACGACGGGAATTCACGTAGGGGAAATGCTCAGCAATCTACAATTACTACTTATCCGGGCGTTTACCTGCTCAAAAGACAAGGAGTATCTGATAGTAAATGGACAGCTGAATCAATCTATAAGCAAATTCGCCTGAAAGAATTTGTGGCACCGGCGGAGAGAGTCAAATCGTTTACTGTGCTTCATAAACCGGCTATTGTTATTGACGAAAATAGTTCTTATAAAATAGATGCAACAGTTGTTGGTCCTGCCATCCCCGATTCGGTTATGTTATATGTGCATCACAAAGGTGAGGGATGGTGGCGCAATCATCCTTTGAGAATGAATAGTTCCGGTGGATATGGATATGAAGCTGTTGTTCCTGCAAAAAGAATAGGGGAGGGAACGCTAGCTTATGTGATTACCGTTTATAAAGGATCAAAAAGTTACAGTTATCCGGCTAATTGTGAAGGCAATCCTACCGACTGGGATTACTATGCAGCAAACGAATGGACTACATTAGTACAGAAACCTGATAAGTTTATAACTTTTTTCGATGCAAAAGAAGATTTCAATGCGTTGGAGACATATTACATAGATGGTAAGCAATATCAGAAAAAGGAAGTGGTAGGGGAGTATCCCGGCGAACATTCTATCGGCATAAAGATTGATGAACCATCGACTGAAGGTAATTTGTTGCTTCGCCAGTATGTGAAAGATAAAATAGACGGCAGACGTCATAAGTTGGCCGACTGCAAATATCTGGCTATTCAGCTAAATAGCACTGAAGGAGTAGACTCGTTAAAGTTTGGTCTGATTTCAGATCAGGGACTAACTTACAGAACAACTGCCAATGTATCTGGTGGCAAGCAAGTATTACGTATACCGGTTGCACAGCTTTCATTAGGTGATACCATGATTCAGCCTGAAGGATATCCTTCATTTCTTCCCGATACTTTTCAACCCCAAAACAACATACCTTTAAATATTCAGAATATTGAATTCTTTGAAATAATGACAGGTAAACATGCTATGAAGAATGATTTTAATATACAGCTAATGGGTGTTTGGTTTGAATAACAGGTAGATAGATTGTCCGTCGAACAGATTCTAAGTGTACATTTTATCTGTTCGACGGTTTTTCTATATCTTAGTCAGAACAACTTCATCCCTTCTCTGCAACTAAAAGAAATACAGGATATTCACGCATTACATCAGCTCTTCCTTTTTTCATCACAAAGCATTCTTCTGAAGTGATATTTGTAAATCCGGCTTTTTCCAGATTTTCTTTGAGTAATTTCACATCAAAACCATTGTGACCGGTAAATCCTTCTCCGTGGAAAGAACCATCTTCAGAATATAAATCGGCTATAACCAGATGCCCTCCGGGATTAAGCATTTTATAGAATCGGTTGATTATTAATTCTGTATCAGCTACATGATGCAATGCCATTTGTGTGAATATACAGTCGAACGAGTCGTTACTAAACTCATCTTGTTCAAGATTAAAAAGTAACGGTTTCAGATTGGTGGAATGATAGGCGGCAATCTTTTCCTGAATAACCTTTATCATTTCCGTAGAGTTATCCATCAGTGTGATTTCTGCAAAAGTATCAGATAGCATAAAGCTTAAGATTCCTGTTCCAGCTCCAAATTCCAACGCCTTCATAGCAGGCTTGAATGGTATTTTTGCAATCATTCTTTCCGCTATTGCTTTTGAACGTTCCCAATGAATTGCCTCTTTATCCCATTCACGCGCTCTATTATCAAATTCATTAATTTTCATATTCATTTTGTTTGCAAGTGACGACTATTTTTTAAAGATTACAATGTTAATAAATTATTCATTAAGTGCATCTTCCTTTTTCAGATTTTACCTGATATTGCATTTTAATTATTCAATTAAAAGCTTATATTTGCCAATAACTAAAAAAGGAAAGTGAATGTATCAGATTAAATTAGAAAAGGATGACTTTTTAAGATTCCTGCTTTTTACGGCTTCGAAATCCAAACGAATGAAAAATAAAAGGATTAGGAGTTGGGTACTGACTACATTGATTTTTTTAGCTATTGGACTATTATTCTATCAGAAAGAAGATCAATTTTTGGCTTATTACTTTTTCATATCTGGAGCAATTTGCCTCTTCTTTTATCCTCTTTATTATCGGTGGAGGTATAAAATATTTTATGAGAAATTTATTCAGCAAAATTATATAAACAGGATTGGAGTTATTAGTGAAATTGGATTTGAAGATGGATTTATAATTTCGAAAGACAAATCAGGAGAAGAGAAAGTCAGACTTACCGAGATTGAATTCATCTATGAAATAAAGGATAACCTGTTTATAAAAATGAAGAATGGTGAAACAATGGCTATTCCTTCCAAGATGCCTGATTACACAGAATTCAAGAACGATCTGAGCAACCTGATCAGCAATCTGGGTATTGCGTGGAAGGTTGAGCTGGATTGGAAGTGGAAGTAGGCAAATTAATAACGATTTTCTTCCCTATAACCTCACTATATAAACCTAAAAAGTTCGCAACCCATTCACCAATAATTTTATAAAATCAGTCTGTATACAATACAGACTGATTTTAGCAATTATGAAAACTCCAATTGTCTGTTATTACTCTTAAACAGCTTTATACAAAAAAGGTATTGATTGAAAAGAAAGAGAAAGCAAAACGAATCTTATTACGTTTTGACTAAATATGTTTTTGCAAAAACAAATTCTATCAAACGTTTCTATTATCATTGATATGCAATTTAAATGGAATATGATTGACACATCAAGGAGTTATTTTTGCCAAACTTATTTAGGATTATTTTGAATTCTTAATTATTTATCAAATTAGTTTTGTTTATGTATAAAAGATTATTCTCATTTATAGTGGTAATATTGATGTTTACTACTATAGTTAATGCTCAAATTACAACAGCTGGAATTAATGGTAAGGTTGTCGTGGAAGGAGAGCCTGCTATTGGGGCTACGATATTGGCTATTCATGTGCCTTCGGGTACAAGATATGGAGCAATAACCAATAATGATGGACGTTTCTCACTTCAGGGTATGCGCTCCGGAGGCCCATATAACGTTGAAATATCTTATGTTGGCTTTCAAAAATCTTCTTTTTCTGGCATTACATTGCAATTGGGAGAAAGCTATTTATTGAACGCAACTCTTAAAGCTTCTTCTGAAATTTTGAATGAGGTGGTTGTGGTTGGTTCTCGAGATGGAAAGTTTAATTCTCAACGAACAGGTGCTGCTGTAAACTTTAACAGAAATAGAATAGAAAATTCTCCTTCTATTTCACGAAGTATTTATGATGTTGCTAAAATGACACCACAGGCAACAGTATCTGGTGGTGGACTGTCTTTTGCCGGGTCTAATAATAGATATAACAGTTTCCAGATTGACGGCTCTGTAAATAATGATGTGTTTGGATTGTCTTCAAGTGGAACTAATGGTGGACAGACAGGAGCTAATCCTATTTCACTTGATGCTATTGAAGAATTACAAGTGGTTATTGCTCCTTTTGATGTTCGCCAGAGTGGCTTTACCGGTGGTGGTATTAATGCTATTACTAAATCAGGAACAAATGAATTTCATGGTTCACTGTATGGTTACTATAATAATCAAAATTTTGTAGGTACTACTGCTGGAAAAGATATAACTAACAGAAAGAAATTATCTGAGCAATCTGATAAAACCTATGGTCTAACTTTTGGAGGTCCAATTATAAAAAATAAGTTGTTCTTTTTTGCAAATGCTGAAAAAACTAAAAAAACGTATCCATCTTCTTATAATGTTGGTGATGGCTCAAATATTACAATTGATGAAGCAAAACAGATTTCTGATAAATTGATGTCACTTACGGGAGGTGATAATGGCGGTGGCTATAGTGCAAGAAATATTGATACAGAGTCAACAAAATTATTGGCTCGTATTGATTGGAATATTAATCAGGCTAATAAATTTACACTCCGTTATAGCTATTTGGATGCTAATCAATTGATTTTTTCAAATTCAGCTAATGCTCTTCATTTTAATAATAATGGCTACACCATGAATGATAAAACTCATTCACTTGTTGCTGAATTTAATTCTCGGTTATCTAACGAACTGGCAAATGAATTGAGAGTTGGATATACTCGTGTGAGAGATTCGAGAGATATTGATGGCAAACCAATCCCTTATGTAAAAATCAATCTCACAAGTTCTAAATCAGTTGAGCTTGGATCGGAAAGGTATTCTGCGGCAAATTACTTGAATCAAGATGTGTGGACTTTAACAGACAATTTAACATGGTTTAAAGGTGATCATACATTAACAGCCGGAACTCATAATGAGTTCTTTAAATTTAAAAACTTGTTTATCCGAGAGAATTATGGGTCTTACGTATATAACTCTTTGAATGATTTCTTGAGTATTGGTACTGCTAATGAAGTTGCTCCTTATGAATATAATTATTCTTTCTCAAAAGAAGATGTGACTGGAAGTAAACGTTGGGCTCCTACATTTGGCGCTGCTCAGTTAGGACTATATTTACAAGATGATTGGAATGTCACAGATCTATTTCGTTTAACTTATGGAGTACGTATGGATATTCCGGTCTTTTTTGATAAGCCAGGGGATAATAGTACTTTCAACAAATCTACTATAGCAAAAGAGTATAATGTAGCAACTAACCAAATGCCTTCATCTACTCCAATGTTTTCTCCTCGTATTGGTTTCAGATGGAATCTAGATAATTCCAGAAAAACCCTTGTTCGAGGTGGACTGGGAATATTTACTGGAAGAATACCTTTTGTATGGATTTCTAATAATTTTTCTAATACTGGTGTAGAATACAGCCGTACTCGTTTGCAAGCTAAAGATATGGCTAGTGCCATGGCTAGTGGTTTCAAATTCCAGATTGATCCTGCTAAACAGTATGTACCAAGTGGTACAATGTCTTCTGAGATTGATGTTGTCGATAAGAAATTTAAATTTCCTCAGGTGTTTCGTTCAAATTTAGCTTTAGAACATACTTTTGCTTATGGTATTAAAGGATCTCTGGAAGGATTGTATTCAAAGACAATGAATAATGTCTTGTATAAAAATTTAGTTTATGAAGAAAGTGGGAAATTTTTATCTAATGGTGGAGATAAAAGACCTTTATATAAGACAGTGACAAATTCTTCAACAGGCAATGCATATACAAAAGAGTATACAGGTGTTATTTATCTAACTAATACAAACAAAGGTTATACATACAATTTGACTGCTAAGCTCGAAAAAGATTTTGATTTTGGTTTGAGTACGATGGCTGCTTATACTTATGGAAAATCAAAAGGATTAAACGATGGAACTTCCAGTCAGGCTGTTTCTAACTGGCAATATAATGAAAACTGGCAGGGCCCTAATAATCCTGAAATCTCATATTCAGATTTTGATGTACGTCATAGGGTTATAGGTAGTGTATCTTATAAAAAGGAATATGCAAAACATTTTGCAACAACAGTAAGCCTTTTTTATAATGGGCAGTCAGGAGCTAATTATTCTGTATGTTATCAGAATAATATTAATAATGATGGTGCTTCAGGTAATGATGTGTTATATGTACCTACTGATGCGGAACTTGCAACCATGTCTTTCAATCCTAATAGTATGACTGCCGATCAACAGAGAGCTGCATTAGGTGATTGGATAAATTCAAACAAAGATATAAAGAACCTGAAAGGTCATTATATACCAAGAAACGGACTTCGGTCTGCTTTTGAGAACCATTTTGATTTTCATTTGGCTCAGGATTTCTATGTAAATGTATGTGGAAAAAGAAACACAATTCAGCTTACATTTGATGTTTTGAATATTGGAAATCTGCTAAATCGTTCATGGGGAATATATAATGCTCCAGGTAATTCTTATACTCCGGTTTCTGTAGCAAGCGTTGATGCTAATGGAGTTCCTACATTCCAGTTTACAAAACTTTCAGGCAATAAATTATATAGTATAGCTGATTATAATTCTAGATGGAGATCACAAATTGGTGTGAAGTATATCTTTTAATAACTGAAATTTTATCGTTTTTTTATAAAAAGGGTATCTTTGCTGGTATCCTTTTTATTTTAAATATAAATGTTATGCATAAAATTATTTTATCTGTTCTTTTATCTGTTTTTTTTGTATTTCTTTCATACGGAGCAAAGAAGAGCGACAATTATACAATTATTGTATCGTTAGATGCATTCAGGTGGGATTACCCGCAAATGTATTCTACTCCAAATCTTAATAAGATAGAGCAACTTGGAGTAAAAGCGGACAGGATGAAGCCATCTTATCCGGCATCTACCTTTCCTAATCATTATACGTTGGCTACAGGATTAGTGCCCGATCATCATGGCATAGTTAACAATACTTTCTGGGATAAAAAGAGTGGTATTCGTTATTCAATGGGGGATTCTGCTACACGTAATAATCCGGCTTATTATTTAGGGGAACCTATCTGGATTACTGCACAGAAACAGGGGGTGAAGACTGGAAATGTATATTGGGTAGGATCTGACATTGCTATAAAGAACACATATCCCACTTATTATAAAATCTATGATAAGAAACCAATGATCTCTTTTGCTGCGAGAGTAGATACAGTGGTGTCGTGGTTAAATAAAGAGGAGGAGGACCGCCCAAAGTTGATAATGCTTTATTTTTCCGAACCAGATGGTAAAGGACACCATTTTGGACCGAGGAGCGGAGAAGTGGGTAATGAGGTTCATTATCTGGATAGTTTGATGGGCTACCTGATACATAAGATAGAAAAACTGCCAATAGCCTCAAAAGTAAATGTTATCATTACCGCCGATCATGGAATGGCCGAAATCAGTCCGGACAGATTTATCTGCATGAAAGATTATCTTCCTTCTCGCTGGGTAGAGAAGATTGATGGCACTAACCCTACTTCCATATTTACCCGTGAAGGATACAGAGATTCTGTTTTAATGGCTTTAAGAAAAGTAAACCATATCAAAGCTTATAAGAAAGAAGAGATTCCGGCTTCCTTGAATTACGGAACAAGTGATAGGATAGGGGATGTGGTTGTTTGCCCGGATTGCGGATGGCAATTTGCCAATACACCTGCTCCAATTAAAGGAGCTCATGGATATGATCCAAACTCTTTGGATATGCAGGTTATTTTTTATGCTTATGGACCAGACTTTAAGAAAAACTATAAATCTAAAGGTTTTATCAATGTAGATATCTATCCGTTATTGGCTTATTTACTGGGAGTTAATCCTGAAAAAACGGATGGCGATTTTAATAGGATAAAAGATATTTTGGCTAAATAAATGTAAAATGGTTCTTTGCCACTTTTAGTAGAAGCCAATTTTCTAAAAAACTTATTCAATCAGATTTTTACATGCATATTGATTATAACGAAAGTGTTTTATACCGAACTCTTTTGTTTTCAATTTTATTAATCCGCTCAATTTATTGGGGGCATATCAAACCAAGCCTTTTTTATGCTTTCATTCTGTCATTTTCAAAGAACAAAGAGGTTGTTCCAACTCTTTTGGACAACCTCTCTGTACTTTGCACTGTTTGTGTTAATATTTAAAAGCTCCGGCTTTAACGTAAACTTTATAATCCTTAATCATTCCCGGACAACCTTTCTCTGCTCGTGGCAAGTATCTGAAGCCGGTAACTACGGCATCCTTTCCAAGGTCTATCACTACCTGATGAGGATAAGCTGCATTGTCTACCGCACTCCAGAATGTAGATTCCTGAAGATCGAAAATCTTATCGGCTGTACGGTTACCGCTTCTGGTCTCTTCACTGTCTGCATAAAGGATCTTCCAGTTTTCGCGGGATAGTGGCTGACCGTCGGCTCCCAATACGTGTAGCTCTGCAACAGAAGCTATATTGCTGCCATCGAAAGAAGATAGTCCTTCCAGACAGAAATAGCGTCCTTGTACTTGCTTGTCGAACTTCACTTCCTGCCAGCCGTTACGGAAGGTAAATGTACCTTGTGCTACAGCTGTTTCGTTCTGAAGATCTAGCTTCTGACCACTCTTGCGGTGTGTTTCAGGAGCTTTTTCACGAAGCATATCCAGGATAGGTTTTTTCAAACCTTTCACTATGGCTTGTTGAGGACCTTTCAGATCGAGAACTATAATTTCGTTCTCACCCTTCTTCAACCAGCAACCAGGCATGTATAGTGTTTGCTGCGGACCAATCTCCCAGATGCGTCCCATGGCATGTCCGTTTACCCAAACCATACCTTTACCCCAGGTCTGCATATCCAGGAAGGTATCTCCCGTTTCCTTCAGATTGAATGTTGCACGGTAATAAGCAGGCATAGTCTGTTTACCTTTTGCGGTATATTTCTTGTTCTGAACGAACTTGTAATCAACCGGGAAGTTGTAAACTGTCCAGTTCTTCAGATTAACGGCATTGCCATTTGAAAGCAATTCTACCTTCTCGGTAATACCTTTACGGTCGTGGATAGACTTATCGAAGTTCACTCGTCCCATGGCTTCCACTAAGATATCCAGTCTGGCACCGGCCTTCAAGGCAGGAAGCGTAACGCTGTTTTCTCCGTGACGGCGATCCAGGCGACCAATCAGTTTGCCATTTACAAAAACCTGTGCCCAGTCGTGCATTTCAGTAATCAGTAAGGTTGTTCCGGCTTTTACCTGAGGCAAAGTAGTGCGGTACAAAATTGTTCCCCATCCCTGATTGAACTGTTCCATTGGTTTGATATCCACACTCTTCTTAGGAGCAGGAAGGTTTGCAAACAAAGGAGCAGCGGCTTCGAACTTGATTGCCGGAATTTCGATAACCGGATAAGCTGCAGGTACATCTGCCAATTTCTCACCCGGAGCTACATATTGGGAAAGAAGTTCACGTAGCTGCCAGAACTTAGGTGTTGTCCATCCGGCTTCACTGATAGGAGCATCGTAATCATAAGAGCTACACATGGCAGAGTATGCCGGATTGTTGGCACCTCCCCAATGGCCGAAGGTGGTTCCTCCGTGAGTCATATAGAGACTGAAAGAGATATTCTGATCGAGCATATCCTTTAAGCCGGCTACCATTGTGGCACCATCACGGGTTTCGTGCTTGCGTCCCCAGTGGTCAAACCAGCCCGACCAGAACTCACTGCACATCAGTGGGGTTTCAGGGCGAAGGCTCTTCAGCTTTTTAAACTGACTCTCAATGTTGGCACCGGTACCAAAGTTTACAGTCCACAATAAATCGTCCAATGCATTATTGGTAAAATTAGAACTCCAGTCGCACTGGAACAAAGGTACTTCCGTAAAGCCCGATTCACGAACAATGTCTCTGATTGCACTTACATAAGGCTTGTCTGTACCATAAGAACCATATTCATTTTCTACCTGAACCATGATGATATTACCACCACGGGTAATCTGCAAATCAGCAAGTTGCTTACCAATTTCTTTCATAAACTTACGTACACGCTCCATGTAATAAGTATCCAGCGTACGAAGCTTTACATCCTTCTTGAGCAACCACCAAGGCAGTCCGCCCATTTCCCACTCTGCACAAACATACGGACCAGGGCGAACAATAACATATATACCATGTTTCTGAGCCAAACGGCAGAAACGTGCTATGTCTTTGTTACCTGTAAAATCAAATTCATCGGGATTCTGTTCGTGCAGATTCCAGAATACATACAGACAAAGAGTGTTCATACCAAGCGATTTACACATTTCAATGCGTTGCTCCCAATAAGCATCGGGAATACGCGGATAGTGTATCTCTGCTGCTTTTATAACAAAAGGCTTGTCGTTCAGCAGAAATGTGTTTTTACCTGCCTTGAATGTTCCTCCCGATTGAGATTGTACATTAGCCGTATAAGATATTAACAGAATTACGGTGAGTATAAAAGATGTTATTCTATTCATCGCATATATTATTTAAAATCATAAACAACTGTTACAACAGATTTTGGCTGAATATAGCTAAAGTTGGAAGTTAGTTCTTTTTCAGATAAATCAGATGAAGCATTAGTTGTGTATTGTTTCACACTAGATGCTTTCTTAGATAATCCATTCAATGAAAGATCTACACCAATTATTTTAGTAGTAAGATTAGTGTATACTACTACTAATTTATCTTTTTGAGGTGAAAGGTAAGCAGAACCAAAGAATGAGTTTGAAGCATTCTGTACTGTTAAGTTCACTCTCTGGTAACCAGGACGAATAAATAGACTGTAATTACCTAAAGTCCATAAAGTCTTTGTAGCTTCATGAGTACCGCTTTTTTCAATATCGCCATACACACCATCAGCAGGAGTAGCCTTTATTAATAAGAATCTGTTCTTGTGTCCCCAACGTTCCACATCCATGGAAGTCCAGTAAGACCATGAAGATACATTTGCTGTAGCTAAATCATGATGAATAACTTTAGCCATGCAGAGAGCAATGTCCATATAAGAAGCATTATCGTGTCCCGGATAATCTTCATAGTTATCACTCATCATACTCCATTCTGTTTGATAAACCTTCAGGTTCTTAGATTTTGCAGCGGTTGCCACCTGACTGCGAACATCATAAATAGTAGCCCAGTTAGTATCAGTCCAATAGCTATGACCTGCAATAATAGGTGCTACATGAGTTAAATTTCCTACATAATTTACAGAACCCTCATTAAAGAAATTCTGTATAACGTCGCTACGTCCGGCATCGTTCTTTACTTTGTACAGATATTCCCAATCACCGGCTTCGGCCAATAAAATTTTAGTGTTTAAGTTCTTATCAGTAAGTGCTTTGTCTAGTTCTACAGCCAGACGTTTAATTTCACTGTTTTGCCATCCGCTTCCTTCTTGTGAAGGAGAAGCCCAATTGTATTGAGGTTCATTTACTGGACTGATAAAGTTAAAGTTGATTCCTTTTTGTTCTTTAAAATAGGAGAGGGCATTTGCCATGTATTTGGCAAAATCGTCGTAACAATCATCCTTTAAATTAGCAAAAGCTCCTTTTGCAGAATATCCTTTACCATTTACAGTATAGTTTACAGGCGGAGTATTACTGAACATAACAAAAGATTCGCATCCCAGACTCTTAGCTTTTTCTAAAAAGTATTGCTGTCCCTGATGATGGCTCCAGTCAAGAGTTCCATCTTGTTGCAGGAAGCATTCTGCTCTGCGAGATTTATCTGTAATGTCACTGCTGCTACCTTGTTCTGCTGTTCCGCCACCAAGATTAAAACGCCACATAGACAGACCAATTCCTTGCGGAACCCCGTTTTTTATCTCCTTTGAAAAAAGAAGATTGGCAATTTCGTCTTTCTCGTCCTGATTCCAATATTTTCCAATATAATTAGGAACCCAGCAATCAGAGGCTGCAAAACCATCAATGGTTTGATAAGTAACAGCGGCATCAATAGTCACATTTTTTGTTATGTCTACATTCACATCTTCTTTCGGAGGTGAATCAACACCACTTTCTCCACATGAAGCTAATGAGAACATACCTATTAAAAGCAATATATTCATTTTCATATTATTTCGTTAGTTAAAAAATGCTCCTTTCTCCAGAGAAAGGAGCATTTTTGTGAAATAAAACAATCTTTGTTTACCCTTATTATTAATTAATAACCCGGATTTTGTTCAATAGTTCCTTCAGACATAGTTACTTCTGAAATAGGAATAGGGAAAAGCAAGTCGCGCTTTTCATCGAAGTAATAACCTTTATTACTATTTTCTTTCTGGTTAGCCCATTCAAAAGGATCGGCTGTAGCCTGGTTTGTATTAGCCTTTACAAAAGATCCGTTTGGTCCCATAATACTGCATACCAAAGGTTTGTTATCATCACCTTTCCAACGACGGATATCATAAAGACGTTCACCTTCCAGTGCCAGTTCTAAACGACGTTCTGTACGAATAGCATCACGAAGTTTGTTACCTGTAAGAGTCAGATCAGGCAATTGTACACGGTTACGTACCTTGTTCAGATAAATAAGTGCTTCGCTATCTTTGCCAAGTGCATTCTCTACTTCGGCATACATCAATAAGATGTCGGCGTAGCGAAGCAGACGATGGTTTTGTGGAATATAGCATTTGTTAAATGTAGCAGGACGTTGATTTACCGGAATATAAAATTTACGGCTTACACGAGCTGATTTGTGATTTCCTGGAGAAGCAACGAACATGTTTGGATAAGCACTCTTTGTAGCTTCAGAGTATCCTGCCAATAATCCTGCAAAATTATCTTCACCGGCTATTTCTGTAGCACCATGCTTTATGATAGTCCATTTTAAACGAACATTATCGCCTGCATCAACAAATGCTTTTTCAAGATTAGCTGTAGGCAATCCCCATGACCATCCTGAGTCGTCACGTGATCCGCTGACAATAGGAAGAGATGCTCCAAGACCATAAGTTGCATCGTAAGTATACTGTACCTCGAAAAGTCCCTCTTTGCTGTTGTTTGAACCAATAGCCCAAACTTTACCAAAATCACTTAGCAACTCATATTCACCAGAAGCAATAATATCCTTTAATAAGGCTTCAGCCTCAGCATATTTTTCCTGATATAGATAAACTTTTGCTAAATAGCCCTGAGCAGCACCTTTGGTAGCTCTACCCAAATCAGAAGAACTTAAAGCACTACGTTTTGGTAGAACTTCAATAGCATCCTTCAAATCTTTCTCAACCTGAGCATAAGTGTCAGCCAGGCTACTGCGGGTAATACCTTTAATATCAGAAGGCATTGCTTCATTCAATATAAGTGGCAATCCACCAAAGTTTCTTGCTAAATCAAAGTAAAAGTAACCACGAAGGAATTTAGCTTCGCCAATCAGTCGCTTTTGTAGTTCTGTATTAGCAATAGGAGCATCGGGTATGTGGTTAATAGCTACATTGCAACGATAAATACCTTTGTAGCGAAATTGCCAGAAGTTCTGAGCAGCTCCGTTACTGGAACCACCGCTGGTGTAATGAGCCAGTGAAAGATAGTCTCCCTGATCCTGTGAAGTGTTACCCATCCACATATCATCGGTACACATACCGCTAAGGTTCCAGAATTTTGCAATCTGCCACCAGTCATCATAAAATACAGACTGATAACAACCGGTGATTGATTTTGTACAATCGTTTTCACTTTGGAAATATGTGTCCAGGTTTTCCTGGCCCAATACAGGTTGTTCCAAAAAGTCGGAACAACTGCTGAAGCCTGCTGTCAGTAAAGCAGACAATGATAAAGCTATAATAGATCTTTTCATTTTTAGTATCAATTAAAAGTTCAAATTAACTCCAAGCAAGAATGTTCTTGGATTCGGATAACCGATATTATCAACACCAGATTCTGTAACACCACCCATTGCAGCACGTTCAGGATCCATACCTGAGTAGTTTGTGATGGAAAACAGGTTCTGGGCAGAAAGAGAAACTCTTACACCAAGACCTTTTATCATGTTCTTAGGTAAAGTGTAACCAAGTTGCAGTAACTTGCAACGGAAGTAAGAACCATCTTCTACAAAGAAACTTGATACAGTAGTGTAGTTGTTGTTAAGGTCGTTTACAGAAAGACGTGGAATTGATGCTCCTGTATTGCCTTCGCGCCAAACCTTATCATAAGTTCCGGCATATACGTTTGAACCGGAGGTACCTGCATAAAGTGATTTGGTAGTATTGAATACATCATTACCAAATGTACCATAGAAGTTAGCAACAAGATCAAAGTTCTTATATCCTAAACGAGTGTTGAAACCTAACATTAAATCAGGGAATGGATTACCGATGAAAGTTTTATCATTTGCATTCAGCACGCCATCATGATTCTTGTCTCTGAACATAAGGTCTCCTGGTTTAGCATAAGGTTGTACCAATGTTCCATGTTCGTCTGTATGAGCATTTACTTCTGCTTGATTCTGGAAAATACCGTCACAAATATATCCGTAGAAACCGCTTAGATCTCCACCTTCTTCATTACGAATAATGTAGTTTCCTGAGTTCAGCTCTTTAGTATAAAGAGGGGCATCTCCAGCAAGTTTAACAATCTTATTTTTTACAGAAGACAGATTAACGCCAAGATCATAGCTGAAGTCGCCTTTCTTATCATTCCAGTTTAATGAAACTTCCCATCCGGTAGCTTTCATACTACCAACATTTGTCCATACACGGCTATTCCAGTCTGGGTAACCCAAAATCAATAAGTTTTCTTTTTGCAAAAGCATGTCGGTCGATTTCTTTTGGAAAAGATCAACGGTCATACTCAAACGGTTATTAAGAATGCTCATATCAAGACCAATATTGTGATCTTCTACAGTTTCCCAGCGCAGAGAATTATTTCCTACAGAGCTAACCGCACTACCAATAATACGATTGCCACCAAGTACATAATCTGCATTCCCCATCAATGTAAGATAAGCAGAGTTTGCAATATTTTGATTACCAACACGTCCCCATCCAAGACGGAACTTCAGGTTGTTGATAAATTCCTGATCTTTCATGAAATCTTCGCCTGAAACTCTCCATGCAGCAGATACAGCAGGGAATGTAGCATATTTACTTCCTTTAGGGAAACGAGAAGAACCATCAACACGTACAGATGCTGTTAAATAGTATCTGTTATCGTAGTTATACATTGCACGTCCAAGGTAAGAAACTAATGTTGTGTATTCATCTGTTCCGCTAGACTTTTGACTTTGTGTACCGGCATTTACCTGCTGCAACTCAATGATGTTACTTGCTGTGTTCTCACGAGAACCTTTTAACCAGTAGTTTGAGAACTTTTCCATTGTATAACCCACCATTGCATTAATATTATGCTTTTTATTGATGGTAGTCATATAATTGGCTGTATTTGTCCAGTTCCAGTCAACCTGAGTATTGAACTTACGTTCTACAAAACTTAATTCCTGTTGTTCCAGATTATCAATATAGAACTTAGGAATAAAAGTATCAGAGATACGGAATGTAGCGTTTACACCAAATTGTGAACGTAAAGTTAAACCTTTGATAGGTTCTACAGAGATATATGGAGTCATCAACAAACCATATTCATCACTTGAATAGTTTTGTCTGGCAAGTGAACCGGCTGGGTTCCAAACCTGGTTGTTGTAAGAACGCTGATAGTTATTGTATTTGTTATCTACCCATGCTTCCTCAGGACGGAATACTGGTGTAGTAGGGTCCATTCTCATTGCAGAACTAAATAATCCGGATGGAGTATCGTCCCAACGTTCTAATTTCGGAGCTAAATCAATACCTGTCTTAACTACATTATTGAATTTGTATTCAGTATTAAAACGAGCAGTCAGCTTATCCCAGAAACCAGTATCAAACTGAGAGTTTTGTTTGAAATAACCTACGCTACCGCTGAAGGTATATTTATCAGTACCACCTTGAAAACTAATATTGTAATTCTGAATTAAAGCAGTTTTATTAACCACTTCGTTCCACCAGTCAGTTCCTTTTGATCCTTCCGGAGTGTTCCAGATAGGAGTACTGCCATCGTTAGTGTAACGAGCCTTGAATACTTTTTCATATTCACTGGCATTAGCCATTTTTGGGTCAGCAATAGTCTGTATACCTACAGAAGTATTTATCTGGAATTGCGTTTTTCCGGCTTTTCCTTTTTTGGTAGATACAAGTATAACACCATTAGAACCACGAGTACCATAGATTGCAGCAGCCGAAGCATCTTTCAACACTTCAATGCTTTCAATATCATTCTGACTTAAGAAATTAATATTTGTTCCTACTGGCATTCCATCTACTACATATAGAGGGTCAGATCCATTTGTTGTGGTAACACCACGAATAATTACACGAGGAGCATCACCAGGACCACCACTGCTTGAAATCTGCACACCATTAATCTTTCCCTGAAGGGCGTTCATGGCATTACCGCTCGACAAAGTCTTTATATCTTCACCTTTTACAGTTGAAATAGAACTGGTAAGGTCGCTCTTTTTAACGGCACCATAACCAACCACAACAACTTCATCAAGTAAAGAAACATCTTCGTCAAGACTTACATTGATTACCGATTTTCCGTTTACATTAGCAGTCTGCTTTTTGAAACCTACCATCGAATAAATGATAGTAGCATTACCTGGAACATTTGAGATGGAATAATTTCCTTCCAAATCAGTCATTGTTCCCTGATTGGTTCCTTTCACTAAAACAGTAACTCCAATAATGGGCTCTTTATCTTTGACAGCGGTAACCTTTCCTGTCAGTGTCACTTTCTGAGCGTAAAGGCTCATTGATATGACTGATAGTATGATAAATAAATACTTTTTCATTTTAATTGTGTTTTCAATTAGTTAATAGGATAAAATTTAGCACGCTTCAAATGAGCATCAAACTTAAACATGTAGTTGCCTGTTGTTTTGATTGTAACGCTTCCATTATCTCCACCTTTCCATACACACTTTTCGATATCAGTTTTGCTGTCGAATCTCCAGAAGCAGTAATCCCACCAGCCCCAGTCGTGTTTGTTATGGATAATGAATTCCATCTTTGTACCTGCTGTTAAGCTCATTGTTGTAGAGAACAGATACGGATTATTCTTATCCTGATCTAGAGGAGTAATGTTTGAAGGACTCCATGAATTATTATTATTTGGTAAACCTTTACCAACCAAACCTATTTGGAATGGAATAATATACTGAGGTTGTGCAGGGTCCAGATAGTAATCAGATCCTATAGCCTGAGGTAATGGATTTGCTGGTACATAAGTCTTGTAACTATACTCTCCGGTTTTTACATTAAAAGTAATTTCGTAATACTCTTTTCCGGTAGGCAGAACGATAGGTTTCGATACATCAGGATCATCAGTCAATAGATTAGCGTTATCAGGATCAATACCGAAACAGATAGGAGAGAAGTCTGTTTTTTGAGGAATGAAACGAACTTTACTTCCTGCAGCTTCTGAATAGTAACGAGCTGTATAAGTATATGGCCCGGTATGATCAATTATAGAAGGAACTCCAAATACATCACTGTTCAGTAAAGCTGCATCTTCCACATCTGTGAGATACATCTTATCAAAATCAGGCATTTCGGAAACATTGATAGTACAATTTTGAGTAGTAGTCAAATTGAATTTGTCTACTGCTGAAATTGTCATTGCATAAGTTCCAACGCTTGATGGCATTACTACAACATCACTGTAATTATAAGTTTTGCCAGTTACAGCTACAGTTTTATTATAATTCAATGTTGGAATTGAAATGTTAATATGATCCAATGCCTTATCATCCTGTACGCTGAAACGTAGATTAAGTTTTGTTTGACTCTTAATCAACACTGTAATGTTCGCATCAGGTACTGTAGTAAATGTAGGATTTGTAAAATCACCATCCATTGTAAGTAGGATAGTCTGTTCAGTACTGCGTCCGCCTAAATCGGTAACAGTAACTCTAATAGCAAAGTTATCCCCTGTTAAATTAGAAGGTGTTTTAAATGAATAATCTAAATCATAGGAGGTAAGTGTTTCATCATAGATATCAGACAAGTCGATTGTTTTGTCTAAATCAAGTTCTTCATTTTGTAAGCGAATGCTTTGAATACCGTCATTGTCGGTAATCGTACCAGAGATTTTAAATGCTCTGCCTACTTCGCTCTGGATGTGGTCAGTTACTAATTCAATAGTAGGAGCCTTCCCATCTACATCTTTAAAATCGTCACTACTGCAACCCACCAAAAAGCAGGACAGCAAGAAAGATGACATTAAGCCAGTTAGCTGTTTTTTGTTCATAATACATTAATTTAAGATTTAACTCTTAGTTGTTTTGCGGCAAATATAGATCAGGCGAATAAATCGATATATAAAAAATCGTGCATTGATAGATTGTAAATCGTGCAATGCACGATTTATTGTTCTATTTTGATAGATTTTATTGCTATTTTTGTGAAGTCTAATGATTCGAAATATATGAAAAACAGACTGATACAAATTCTATATCTAATTTTGGTAAGCTTGCCAACAATTTCTGCAGCTCAGCCCTATTCTATAAAACGTTTAGGAGTTGAACTAGGCTTATCAAACAATAATGTGGTAAGTATTACCCAGGATAAATTAGGTTTTCTTTGGTTTGCTACAGAGGAGGGACTGAACAAGTTTAACGGTTCCCGCTTTATTAATTATTATAAATACTCCACACAATCTCCAAGCATCAGTGGTAATGAATTAAATCGTGTTTATGCCGATAAGGTAGATAGCATTATCTGGATAGCAACTCAACGTTCCGGATTGAATGCTTATAATTATAATAATAACACATTTACCGTCTATAAAAAGAATCCATCAGACAAGAATAGTCTTATAACAAACGATGTTACTTCTGTAACCAATGCTGCTGATGGTAATTTATGGATCAGTACTTACTATCGTGGAGTAGATTATTTCGATAAGAAAACGAAAAAGTTTACTCATTATAATAAATCCACATTATCAGGGCTGAGAAATGAAAATGTGTGGACAGTTATGGAAGATAATGATCGTAACCTGTTTATAGGTCATGTAAACGAAGGTCTGAGTATCCTGTCATTAAGAAATAAGAGAGTCCGGAATTTTAAGAATAGCCCTCAGGATCCCACAAGTATTCCCGGCAATGAAGTAAAATGCATTTTCAGAGATAGCAACAATAATATCTGGGTAGGTACAAATAGCGGATTAGCCTTATTTAATCCCGATAGAAACAATTTTACGGTATTTAAAAATGGCAATTCAGCTTTCTTTGCCCCCAAACTAAATTCCATCTACTCCATTCAGCAAATAAATAATAACCAGTTATGGATAGCTACAGAGTTTGAAGGCATCTTTATCCTCGATATTCGCCAACTCTCTATTATGTCGGCAGATAAGGTAAGCTTTAAGCACATATCTTCCGGAGATGATGAATACCAGCTATCCGCTTCAACAGTCCGCACTATTTTTCAGGACTCATTCCATAACATCTGGATTGGTACGTATGGTGGTGGCATTAATTTTATAAGCAATAATCCTCCGTTATTTAATACTTTAAGCTACAATCCAATACTAGGAAAAAATAGTAAGCTTAACTATAAGGTAGCCTGGGGAATGTGTACAGACAAACAAGGCAAAACATGGATAGGAACCGATGGCGGAGGTATTAATGTTTTTGAGAAAGGAAAACGTATAGCCATTTTTAATAAAGAGAACGGACAACTGAGTGACAATGCCGTATTGTCTATGTTCAATGATTCTCAGAATAATACCTGGATTGGAACTTATCTTGGAGGCGTTAACTGCTATAATAACAAGAATAAGCAGTTCAAACAAATTGCTCTGGGAGGAAAAAGCAAACTGGATATCCGTTGTTTCTTCGAAGACTTACATCATAACCTCTGGATTGGAAGTAGTGAGGGGATTTATTGCATCAATTTGCAAAATCAGCAGAAAATTACTGCTTATAATTCAAAGAACAGCGGCCTTCAGGGCGATTTGGTAAGAAGCATCTTCCAGGATTCTAAAGGACGTTTGTGGATAGGTACGTTTGGAAACGGTCTTGGAATTTATTCTCCAAAGATGAAACTTTTGAAGAAGTTCGATGATTATTCCGGCTTCTGTTCAAATACAATCAATTACATATTCAGAGATTCACGAAATAGAATCTGGGTAGCAACAGGAGATGGGTTGGTTCTGTTTCCGTCTTTGAGCAATTATAATTATAGAACATTTAAAAGAAGTGACGGACTTGTCAATAGCCACATCAGAGCCATTACCGAAGATGGTAAAAAAAATATCTGGATTAGTACCAATAAGGGACTCAATAAATATTCCGAAACAAAGAAAAAGTTCGAGAATTACGATATATCAGATGGCATTCCAGCGGGTAATTTCATGAGTGGATCTATAACAAAGGACAAAGACGGATTCATCTATTTTGGTTCTCTGGGTGGAGTCTGTTACTTCAATCCTGAACAGTTTACTGATGGCAGAGAATATCCTCATCCGGTTATATCAGAGGTGAAAATATACAATAAGCTTTCCACCCTGGAGCATGATGAAAAGGTTATCCCTTTGGGGGGTAATAAACATATAGAGCTAAATTATAAACAAAACAGTTTCAGCATTGCATTTAATGAACTGGACTATTCACTGAACAATCAGGTGGAGTATACTTATATACTTAAGGGGTTGAACGACTCCTGGTATACTTTAGAAGATGGTCATAACAGCGTTACTTTCTTAGATGTGGCACCCGGCGATTATGAATTCCAGATAAAGGCACGACTTCATAATCAGGACTGGAGTAATGATGCTATCTCTGTATTTATTCACATAGCACCTCCTTTCTGGCTTACCTGGTGGGCAAAGTCTCTCTATTTTATACTCTTTGTAACATTGGTTTATATCTCTTTATATGCTTATAAAAGAAGAATTAGCTGGAGAAGTTCCTACCAGATGGAGAGAAAAAAGCATGAGCATGAACAGGAACTCAATAACGAACGATTGCGTTTCTATACCAATATCACCCATGAATTGCGGACCCCATTAACCCTAATTTTAGGACCGCTCGAAGATCTGATGAAGGAAAAATCTCTTCAAACCAGACAGCTTCGCAAAATTTCAGTGATACATCAAAGTGCCATTCGCCTGTTGAACCTGATCAATCAGATACTAGAGTTCAGAAAAACAGAGACACAGAATCGCAAACTATGTGTATCCAGAAATAATATAGCAAAACTAATTCAGGAAATAGGACTCAAATATAAGGAACTGAACCGTAATCCTGATGTTGAGTTTAATATCGTTATTGAAAAAGAGGACATGCAGTTGATGTTCGATAGGGAGGTTATTACCATTATCCTCGACAACTTTATATCGAATGCCATTAAATACACAGAAAAAGGTTCTATAACCATATCTTTATACTCAACAGTTAAAGATCAGGTGGAATATACCGAAATAAAAGTCAGCGATACCGGACATGGAATTGAGGCTGAAGCCCTATCCCGGATTTTCGAAAGTTATTATCAGGTAAATAGCAAGCATCAAGCTTCGGGTACAGGTATAGGACTAGCTTTAGTGAAGAATCTTGCAACATTGCATCAGGGCGAAATATGGGTAGAAAGTACAGTGGGAAAAGGAAGCGATTTTTATGTAAGGCTCCAGACTAACAACACCTATCCAAATGCCTTGCGTACAGATGAGTCAGAGAGAGAAGAAGAACCGGAAGTTATAGAAACCGTAGAAGAAGTTGCAGAAGAAGACTTTAATTCCGAAAAACAAATACTTCTGGTAGTAGAAGATAATCAGGATATCCGTGAATACATAAGTGATACTTTCTCTGAGGATTTTGAAGTAGTAACTGCCGAGGATGGAAGAAAAGGTTTGGAAAAGGCTCTCACAATTATTCCGGACCTTGTTATCAGTGACATTATGATGCCGGGAATGGATGGTGTTGAGTTGTGTAAAAAGCTGAAACAAGATGTGTGTACCAGTCATATCCCCATCATTTTACTTACTGCGAAAGATTCAATGCAAGATAAAGAATATGGTTACACCGTTGGGGCCGACTCATATTTAACCAAACCTTTTAGTGCCAGCTTATTGAGGAGTAGAGTAAATAACCTATTGGAATCAAGAAAGCAACTGGCTGTACTGTTTTCCGGAAATAAAGGCATAGTTATAAAGCAAGAACCGGTAAGCAATAAATTAAATAAATTAGATAACGAATTCATTAATAAAGTTACTCAATATATTGAAGCAGATCTTAGTTCCGATAAAATAGATGTAACTTATCTTTCCGATAAAATGTGTATGAGTACTTCAACGCTCTATCGGAAAATGAAAGCATTAACTAACATGTCTACCAATGAATATATTCGCAAAGTGAAGTTGCAAAATGCCGTAAAATTGCTTTTGGAAGGAGAAAGCAAAATTTCCGAAATAGCATATAAAGTGGGCTTCAACAATGTAGTTTACTTCAGGCAATGCTTTAAAGACGAATATGGAGTATCTCCGTCAGAATATATAAAGCGACAAAGATGATGTAATTCATCATTTTATAAACAGCGTCTATTGTGTTAAATATAAAGAAATTTATTGCTTTTTTGTATAATTATTCGTTACTTCGTATTTAAACGCAATAGAAACAACACGCTGTATTATGAAAAAATCTATGAGAAACATTTTGTCTAAGTGGCATGAGGCAGTACGCTCTAATCCGGTAGAATTACTTATAGCACTGATTTGCTACGTTATTAATGTTTTGTTGTTCGAAAAAGTGATAAAACAGGGAGAATCACTTTATTACTATTTCCCAATGCTGATGATTATAGCATATACGCTGAATAAATTTGCCGACAAAAAACAGATTCGATGGATATATTACGGGTGTTTACTATTAATTATCCCATTGCTATGGCTTCATAAGCCAGAAAGTGAAGAGCTCTTTTTATGTGTAACTATCGGAGTTCTCACCGGAACCTATCTGGCTTCAGGGTGGCAGAAAGAAAATGCCTCTTTCATGGATAGCGTTTTGCAGTTGTTACGCTCTTTGCTTTATGCATTTGTATTATCTGCAATAACCTATGCATTGCTCGCGTCTGTTTATTTTTGCATTCAATATATTTTTGAAATATGGAAGTCCGGAGATTCCCGATTTTTTCATTATTCGGGATATGCCGTATCCATGGTTATCTTTCCATCCTTATTCATCTATTTTCATTACGATAAATCTGATAAGATAATAGCTAACAAGCTGACGGATATATTGCTCAATTATGTATTATCTCCTGTTTTACTAATCTACACAGTCATACTTTATCTCTATTTTATTAAGATAGCATTTGTGTGGTCGCTTCCTAAAGGAGGCGTTGCAGCCATTGTTCTGGCATTTTCTATCGGTCTATTTTTCCTGAAAGGATGTGTGCTGCTAGTAAATAAATGTCCGTATAAATGGTTTTATGACAAAGCCAGCTTTATTGTGTTTCCTGCATATATCATGTTCTGGATAGCTGCCCTATACAGAATTAATCAGTATGGATTTACCGAAGAGAGAGTGTACTTACTGATATCCGGATTAGTTATATCTTTGACCGCAATTTTGTTTCTTACCAAACGAACCGGTCGCTATCTGTATGTAATGTTGCTTGCCATTCTGCTGTTTGGAGTAGTTACTTATATACCCGGCATAAGAGCACTAGACATAGAGCGGATATCTCAAAGTAACAGACCTCAGGTAGAAGTTGCGCCACCTACCACAGATTTGGATATACAGTTATTGGAACCAGTTTCACTGCAAGGATATCGTTCTCTGAATAAAATTTTTCAATATAATAAATCGGATGCTATGTATTTTAATAACGAAGATAACCATCTTGATTTATATTCTGAAAAAGGCATTATGCTTTACAGAATGAATCTGGACTCATTATTGACTGTACAAATGAAGAAGGCCGGTCTTACTCAGTCAGACACTATACCGAAATCCCGTTATTCAGCTCTGCTGAAGATACAGCTCAAATCAGATTTGCTTATTTTAGGAGAGCTTAGTCTGCGCCACGATTCAGTGTATAAAATATCAAATATAACACCAGAGTTCTATCTTAAGAAATAAGCCTGTTTGAAACATATTAACCCTATATCCGAAACATAATAGCCTTTTTTATGTCTTGCTACCTTTCTTTTTCAGATAAATAAGTCCTAGCTTTGTTTCGTTAATTATAAACACGAAATAAATGCTATAACTATGAAAAAAGTTTTATTGTTATTATTAGTAATTGCAGGTACATGCTGGGGAAGCACTCCGGCAGGATATAAAAATCCCGTTATTCCGGGCTTTCATCCCGATCCAAGTGTTTGTAGGGTAAATGACGACTATTATCTGGTAACCAGTAGCTTTGCCTATTTCCCTGGAGTGCCCGTCTTTCATAGCAAAGACCTGGTAAATTGGGAACAGATAGGACATTGTCTTACACGTCCTTCGCAGTTATCATTAAATAAATGCTGGTTATCAGGAGGTATATATGCACCAACTATTCGCTATAATGAAGGAACCTTTTATATGATCACAACAAATGTGTCATCCAAAGGAAACTTCATCGTATATACAAACAATCCGGCAGGAGAGTGGTCGGAACCTGTATGGCTGAAACAACAAGGCATTGATCCTTCTCTTTACTTTGAAGACGGAAAATGTTACATGACCTCAAACCCCAACAACTCAATCTGTTTAAGTGAAATAAATCCCAAAACCGGTGAACAGCTTACAGAAACCAAAGTTATCTGGACCGGAACAGGTGGTCGCTATCCCGAAGCTCCGCACATATACAAAAAAGATGGATGGTACTATCTTCTTATAGCCGAAGGAGGCACTGAATACGGACATAAAGTAACCATTGCACGAAGCCGGAATATCGACGGTCCGTACCAGTCGAATCCAGCCAATCCAATTCTTACCCATATCAATATGAATGCACAGTCAAATCCCATTCAGGGAACCGGACATGCAGATATTATTCAGGCTCACGATGGTTCGTGGTGGGTTGTTTTTCTTGCATTTCGTCCACAAAGCGCATTGCATCATGTACTGGGGCGCGAAACATTCCTTGCTCCGGTGAGATGGGATAAAGAAGCCTGGCCAGTGGTGAATGGAGATGGAACAGTAAATCTGGATATGGATGTACCCACTTTGCCTTTGTACCCGGTTAAAGAGAAGTCCGGCGTTACAGATTTCAAAGAATCAGGTTTAGGTTTCGAATGGAACTATCTGCGCAATCCTTTTATGGAAAACTACTCGTTAAAGGAGAAGAAAGGAGCTTTGCGCCTTAAAGCAACTCCAATCTCATTAGATGATACCGATTCCCCCACTTTTGTAGGACGCAGACAAGAGCATATAAACTTTACAGCAGAAACCATGCTGACCCTAAACGATGCACAACCGGGCGATAAAGCCGGATTGACCGTATTCATGAACAATGATGCACATTACGATTTATTCCTTAAACAAGCATCCGAAGGCAAACAAACAGTGGTATTGCAGTATCGCATGAGTGAGTTGAACCACACTGAATGTGAAATCGCAGTACCGAAAGGCAAAATTACGTTGCAAGTCAAAGGAAGCAAAGAGCTTTATTCATTCTTTTATGCAACAGATGGCAAGAACTTCAAGCCATTAGGAAAGATAAATGTAAGGTACCTGAGCTCTGAAACTGCAGGTGGTTTTACTGGTGTTTACTTAGGCTTGTATGCTGTATCTGGTAGTAATAAGTCTAAGGCTTATGGAGATTTTAGTGAGTTTAAGTATATTGCTGAAGGGGAATAATCTGTTATAGATTTGATGTGTACCCAAAAGTTTGATTTTGTGTACACATTTTTTCATCGCTTTTCTTTTTTACTTTGCTTAAAGATACATGAAAAGCTGTATTTTCTTGTAATTTATGAAAGAATATTGGTCTTTAAATCTTGCTTCTTTTAATCAAGAATTTGAAAAATAAAGGTATTAATACAAACAATATCGCAAATAAGTCATCGTATTTCTTTACTACTCCTATACTGAACATCATTTTTATAAAGATGCAGTAAGCAATTATAATACAAATTCTTATAACAGTTTTCATTTTCTTGTAAAATTTAGTAAGACAAAAATAGATAATATTTTCTTAATTGTAAAGGATAAATATTAGATTTTTTTCTATTTTGATGCAGACATTTTCTATTTATATATTATCAAGCTTTTTTGTTATCTGATCGTAAAATATCTGTTGAACAGAATTTGCTGATAAAGAATTTATTCTTTAATGAAAATAGTATTGATCAGTCTACATATTCTATAATATTAATTATCGATTATTCTTATTAGGTTCATTAAAATGAGCTTTTACTGCTTTTTTGAGCTGGACAATGTCTTTTATTTCATTATTAAGATAGTTAATTCTCTTATAATTCAAAATGTTGAGAAAATATGGTAATTAAATAAATATTACTTGATTTATGTTTTTTTAGAAAAAAAGATTACTTTTGTTTAGTAGATACGATCAACTGTATAGTATTACGATTTTATATATAATTGTTCATTCCATCAATTCCATGAACAAGACAAAGGATATTTCCTTTGCTAGAGATAAAGAATTGAAATAATTAACAAAAATCTTTTATTATGAATTACTATGTTAATAAAAATGCTCAACCAACTGGTGAGCATGAAGTACACAACAGTAGTTGTAGTTATTTACCCGATGAAAATAATCGAATTTACTTGGGAGATTTTACAAATTGCAAAGATGCAGTTCGTGAAGCTAAGAAATACTATACCAATGTTGATGGTTGTTATTATTGTTCTCGTGAATGTCATACTAAATAAAAGCTGGCATATTAACTAACTTGAGCTAATCGGTATAATTTAAGGATTATACCGATTAATCATTAAATCAAAACCAATGAGGAAATTTATAATATTATTTATCCAGCTTATTTTTGTATTAGCTATAAATGCTCAAAGTAGTGTAAAATATACTACTGTAGATCTTAATTTACGTACAGCCCCGAATAAGTCTTCTCATGTTATAATGGTTATTCCTCAAGGTACTCCTGTCACCATTGATGAAGATTGCAACTGTAAATGGATCCCAATCCGATATGATGGACAAATAGGATATGTATCAACCAAATATCTCACAAAGAATAGATTTTGCTATTCTGGCAACACGGAGAGGGTTCATATAAAGCATTATACAAATTCAAGAGGAAATAGAGTTCAATCTCCTACCCGCTACAATTCTGCACCTGAAGGGGCAACTGCCTTATGTCGAGATGGATCATATAGCTTTAGCCAAAGCCGAAGAGGTACATGTTCACATCATGGTGGAGTTGCTAGATGGTTGTAGAGAGAATCAAAGTTAGTAAATCAATTATTAATGCTACTAATATGGAAAAAATACTGATTAAGAATGAATTAATTGCTATCTCAGATCGTTTAGGATATTTGACTAGTGAAGCTTTAAGAGTTAATACGTTATTTCAATTAGTAGCCGTTGAACAGTAAAGTGCAAAACCGAATGAAAAAGCCGAATATGCAGCCGTTATTAGGTTATTGAAGAATCATATAAAGAACGGTGATTTCAAAGTCTCTATTACTGATCTTAGAGTAAGTAAAGACAAGATAGAAACTATTAAGAGCTTGTTAACAGGAATAATTGGTAAGGAAGAGTTGGATGCTCCGGCATTCATATAAAAGTAGAATATAACCACAACACACACATTAAGATATGGCAGACGAATTGAAACCTGAAGAAAAAATTGAGAGGTTAACGAAAATCATTGAAGAAAATCCTGAGGATGCAGAGGCGTATTTTGATAGAGGGAATGCTTATTATGCACTTGAAAAATATGATGAAGCAATTCAGGACTACAATAGAGCAATAGAATTAGAACCTGATAATTCTAAAGCACAATTTCGCAAAGGAGTTTCATTTGTAAGTTTAGAAAAATATCTAGAAGCTATATCATGCTTCGATAAAATAAAAGAAACAAGTGATAAGTATTTTAAAGCACAATTTAATAAAGGAGTTTTATTTGTAAGATTAGAAAAAGATTTAGAAGCTATATCATGTTTTAATGAAATAAAAGAAACAAGTGATAAGTACTTTGAAGCACAATTTAATAAAGGAGTTTTATTTATAAGATTAGAAAAATATCTAGAATCTATATCATGTTTTGATAAAATAAAAGAGACAAGTGATATATACTTTGAAGCACAATTTCGTAAAGGAGTTTTATTTGTAAGATTAGAAAACTATTTAGAAGCTATATCATGTTTTAATAAAATAAAAGAAACAAGTGATAAGTATTTTGAAGCACAATTTAATAAAGGAATTTTATTTGTAAGATTAGAAAAATATCTAGAAGCTATATCATGCTTTGATAAAATAAATGAAACAAGCGATAAATACTTTGAAGCACAATTTAATAAAGGATTTTCATTTGTAAGATTGGAAAAAGATCTAGAAGCTATATCATGTTTTAATAAAATAAAAGAAACAAGTGATAAATACTTTGAAGCGCAATTTCGCAAAGGAGTTTCATTTGTAAGATTAGAAAAATATCTAGAAGCTATATCATGTTTTAACAAAATAAAAGAAACAAGTGATAAATACTTTAACGCACAATTTAACAAAGGAATTTTATTCGTAAGATTAGAAAAATATCTAGAAGCTATATCATGCTTTGATAAAATAAAAGAAGTAAGTGATAAGTACTTTGAAGCACAATTTCATAAAGGATTTCTGTTTATACAATTAAAAAAAGATTTAGAAGCTATTTCATGTTTTGATAAAATACAAGTGGAAAGCAATAAATACTTTGATGCACAATATTTTAAAGGAGTTTCATTTGTAAGGTTAGAAAAAGAGAAAGAAGCTATTTTATGCTTTGATAAAATACAAGAAACAAATGATAAGTACTTTGAAGCACAATTTCGTAAAGGGATTTTATGCTTAATTTTAGGTAATATTACAGAGACAGCTAGCAGTTTTGTCAATGCTAAAAAAGAATCTTTTGAGATTCTTAGAGAATTTAGTGATTTATCAGATAGTAAAGAAATCGAAGATGTTATATCAAAAATGCTCGATTATAATAATAAGGATTTTTTCAATGTAACAATTAGGCATAAACAATTTAAAGGTAATGAAAGAAATGACTATAAAAAAATCTATATCAATGCTTTAAAGATAATTGTTTTATTACATATAGAGAGTGATAATGAAACATCAATAGCCCACTATACCAAAAGAGCTACAGCGGCCACATTGCTCTTTTCTGAGAAGTCAAAATTTAGACTTAATTCTACAATAACAGCTAATGATCCACAAGAAGGCAAAACGCTTCTTAATTATTTTAAATTAATAGAAGATGAAGCAGATAAAAGCGATGGAAAATATCGGAAAAATAAAAAAAACAAGCATGATTATAAGGCTTTTATTGGGTGCTTTACCTTTAATCATGAGAGTTTAAATCAATTCAGGCTCTATGGAAAAGAAGGTGACAAAGAGGCGACTGGTATTAGCTTAGTTTTAAACAATGACTTCTTTAATGAAGAGGCTAATCTTGGAGAGTTAACTAATTGTTATTCAAAAGATAATGAAAAAGATAAAGCAAATATTAGTGATGACCGATCTCAAGAGTATGCGTTATACAGATGCATTTATTTAGATCCAGATACTCATAAAATAATCTCATTAGGACATAAAGAGGAATATTCGTTTTATAGAGAAAACAAAAAGATATCTAAAAAACGAATAAATGGATATAAAAAATACATTGAAAAAATAAAAAATGACGTAAACAAGTGTTTAAACAAGCTAGATAAAAGTATTAAAGATGGTAAGAATTTGGATCAAGACATCATTTGTGAATTACTCCTCCCTTTACGTTATTTGGTTAAACATGTAGCATATAAGGAAGAACAAGAATGCCGAATCTTTGATATAAAGGATTTGAAAGAAGATAAACTTAAAGAGAAGGATAAAAGAAAAGTGAAATTCACAGCTGATTATGCGCAAATGTATATTGATTACCAGCCTATAACTGATTATGTAGAAAAAATCTTTTTTGCTCCAAAAACAGAAGGTGTAGAGATATTTAAAAAAGCTATAGAGCAAGAAGGATTAGATATTAAATGCAAGATTAGTAGTCATCCATTCTCTTAGATTGAAACTTAAATTTTGATTTAATGAAATAACTTGTTGCTCTAAATAATCTTATTAATATATTTTTCTATTAACTGTTTCATATAATATCAATAACTAAAATTTAAAAATAAAAATGCAAAAAACTAAGCTTATGTCTTTAATGAAAAGGATCTTTATTATTCTATTTGTTTGTTGTTTAAATGCTGGTTGTGAAAAGGATGTATTATCATTACAAGGAAATCTGAAGATTACTTTCTATAATCATCCCTCAGATTTGACGGTAACAATTTACTCTTTAGAGGATAAAGACACACCTATTTATGAAGTAACTCCTGAATGGAACGGCACTTTAGATATGCCTCTTAATGTCGGTAATTATTTAATTAAGCCTTACTCTACACAACATTATTACCAAGAAATTGGGTTGCAAATTATGCAAGATAAAACAACTACAATAAAGTATAATGAATATAATAGAGTAGTGGAGAAGATTAATTAGTTTTATTTTCAGGTGGCACCTTATAAAAGAGTTTGCCACCTGAATTATATTATTGTAATTGTCTCACCAGTGTTGAGATAATTACAATGTTTAAATTTGATCTATAGAAATAGGAATCCTTATTTCATTAAATCTACTAAAGTGTAGTATTCCATCTTGTAGCATGCGCCCCACAACAAAAGAAGGATGAATGTTTGCTTTATGGGCAATATCTAGAATCATTTCTTTCGTTATTTCACCCTTTATATTTTTCAGGTACTTATCGGGTATAAGAAGATCGGAAGCAAATGTATCAGCTTTTTTCTCTTTCTGTCTATCTATTTCAGCACCTTTTAAGTTTTCCAGAAAAATATCTTTCTTTGGATGAAGTAGTACATGAGCTACTTCATGGAAAAAAGCAAACCAAAAGTGATCATTTGTTTTGTATCTGTCAGAATTCCTGTGCTTCTTGCTGCTCAATACGTGCAAGCTCTTCTCTGTAATTAGCTTCTCTGGCAAGCCAAAATTTAGCAGGAATACCTAAAACAAGTTCTAATTGTAGAGATGTGTTTACAGTTATAGGCTCTTTCCCTTTTATGATATCATTAATTTTGCTTTCGGTTTTACCCATGCGCTCAGCTAATTCATTTTGACGCATTCCCATCAGATCAATAGTTTCCTGAATTGTGTCTCCCGGAGGTGATAACAACTCTTTAGCTAAAATTAAATTTGCATTCATGATTTTATTCTATTAATGATAGTCTTTCGTAGTTATTATTTCTATCTCTGTTATTAGAATCCATTCCAGTCCGCCATCTTCTTTTTGAGGAATGGGATTTTGGCAGGGTTCAAAAATTAGTCTGTAATTAGCTGAAATGTCTACTGCTAACTTTCCTTTTCTATTACCCTTTAGTTCGTGGCAATTAGCTGCTGGAAGCGAACGCATATCTTCGAGCGTTTCTGCTGCTTTTAATTCAGATATTCGTTGAGCAACTTTTTTTGCCATTGTTCCAAACTTCTTGCTAAGCTCTTTGGGTACAGTTAACTCACTTTTTCAGAACCCTGATTATGCTTCTTTATTTTAATAGATCTTTATTCTCAATATTTTGTAATATGTTCATTTGTTGAATGACAATTTTGTTTAACTTGATCAATCTTTCTTTCTGAGAAATTCCCTCATTTATCAATACAGCATTGATGTTTTCCATATTTGAAAGACAAATTAGTTCATTGACAGAAGCATAGTCTCTGATATTCCCTTTTAGTTCAGGATTTAGCTCATGCCACTTTTTAGCTGTAATGCCAAAGAGTGCAACGTTTAGTACATCGGCTTCGTTAGCATAAACTATAGAAATTTGTTGAGACGTTAGCTGTGCTGGAATTAAATTTTGTTTAATAGCATCGGTGTGGATGTGGTAGTTTATCTTTGATAATTCGCGTTTAGCTGACCAACCAATCTGTTTTTGCTCAATTTCTTTTAAACGTTGAAACTCACGTACCATATAAACCTTAAACTCAGGACTAATCCACATAGCAAATTCGAAGGCAATATCTTTATGTGCATACGTTCCACCATATCTCCCAGTCTTAGCTTTTAAAGACATAACATTTGTCTTTTCAACTAACTCTTTAACGCTTACTTTAAAGCTATTCAAACCTGCTTTACTTTTAATTATGGCGAATTCGCCATAATTAAAAGTTGGATTATAAACTTTTTCCCAAACATCAATGAATTCTAAAGTATTTCTATTTCTAAGCCAATCAGTAACAAAGAAATCTCCATCTTTAGCTTTTATCATATCAGTAATGCAAATATAATCTTCATCGTTAATCTGCAATACAGTGACTTCTGTATCTAGCACCTTTATTTTTTCCATAAATCCCTAGCTTTTTATATTACTTAATACGTTTCAAATATAGGAAAATATTTTGGCATAATAAGATGATAGTTTACTTATAAATAATTATTTTCCTCTTTTTTATCTACTCTCTTATTTATACTTTTTTGTATTAAGATCTTTGGATATTTACCGTTCACTCTTCTCAAACCCAGCAGCGCTAATTCTTTTCTTCATCTTAGTAGAAGCCCGAAAATTAACACTCTTCACCTCAATACTCTCTGCACGATGAGGTTCTTCTGGATCAAACTCCTCCCGGAACTTTGCAGAAAGTTGGAAAGAACCGTAATTGGTAATGGAAACGGTATAGCCATTACTTAAAGCTCTTTCAATTGCATTGAAGGTTTTGGCTATTGCTTGTTCTATTTCAGACCTTTGCTGCGTGTTGTTTCCGGCAATGTATTCGGCAAGTGCCATGGTGTCTAACTGTTCGCGACTTTTCACTATGGGGTGAACGCCGCCTTTTTTGTTTGTGTCTTTACTTAAATTATCGTTTATCCCCTTGAATTTATATGGTATGCCCATGGTAATTAATGTTTTATTGGTTAATGGTTTTGGTAAACATGTACATGTTTAGGTCCAATCATGTACATGATTGGTCGTAAACTTGTACATGTTTGGGTTGATGTCTCGTTTTGTTTTTACTAATTTGCTTTGTCATCTTTGCTAAATAGACTATGACTTATTGCTAATGTTTTTAGTTCTCTTTGTTATTAGTTGATTTATAAGATCTTGCACCTTAAAAGTGATTTCTGGGGTGTAGAGGGTGGAGTAAAAAAGAGTATTTTAGCTTTCTGAAAATTAAATTTTGAAAATTCCGCAATTTGCAGAATTTTCAAAAAAAAAATTCTGGAAACGAAAAAAGGACTATTTCTCTCCACCCTCTACACCCCGGTCTTTTAAAATAACCATGTATTGGGTAGTCCCTTTATATTTTCTAAACTTGTAATTAAGTGATTTCAAGTTCCTTCCTAACTTCACGATCATCTTCTTACTAATAGCAATCCCCGTCTTACTCTTAATATATTCCGCCAATTTTGCAGCAGAAAGGAATATACCTTCTTCATCACCTTCCGGTTTACGGTAGTATTCATAGAAAAGTTCCATATCCGCATCCGTTTCCATGTAGTGCTGATTGTGCTGCTCCACAATGCTGTTTTCTTCTGAATTGAAGTAGTAACGGAATCCATTCAGAATCAAGTTCCATGCCTGAGCGTAGAGTTGCTTGTAATCTATGACGAAATCGAAATTAATAGGTCCTGTTACTTCGTGACATAGGTAACGACGACTTCCGGTATAATCTCTCAGAATATCCATGTGATTTGTTGTGCCGAAGAAAGAAGCATGACGCACAAAGTTGCGGGGTGGACGGTCGGGCGAGGTACGGATATTGATGTTGAACGTGGTGAACAACTCTTTCACCGTTTCCTGATCGTAGCGCTGAATGGTATCCAGCTCGTCGATATTCAGAATGGCACCCGTACTCAGCTTCATGCGGGTGGCATTGGCATTATTGGAAAATACATTGGCATCGAAATGACTCTTTCGCCATTCGGGAGGCAAGAGGCGCTCCGGCCAGGTAGATTTTCCCATACCGTGCTTACCGCCAATCAATACCAGAATCTGGTGATTGATAACACGGTCGTTAATCAATGAAGCAACTAATGCTACAAACCATTTACGAAAGCACCACTCAAAATATTCGGGATCTTTGGTGGGTACGGTGGCTGCCACATCGGCAATATAGTCGTGCCCATCCCATTCGGTGAAAGGAACAAAGATGAAATCCTTGAAGGGGTGATGGGAGGGAGTAAACTCGGAATCGACCATTGCCTTTACATCATTCAGGGTGCAGTTTATTCCTTCTTTGTGTGCACGGATATAAATGGTGTTAAGGTGATGGTCGCGAAGCTCAGTCCACTCATGACTTGTATGGTCGGCATAACGGAATTCAATACCTTGCAATATAACATTGCGGCGAAGCATGAAGTTACGTTTGATAAACTCTTCGAGTATCTGTGTCTCTTTTTCCACTTTTGTCAGTCCGCTGTCAGTACCAAATGCATTTTCGTACTCTTTGTATTTAATTCGGATGGTGCGGCGGAGGTCGTCGGCTGTAAAATTGCTGGTGATGCAGCGTGAAAGTGCCAGTTTGGCTGTTTCGGCTTCAGGAATTCCTGCCACGCAACAAAAGTATGCCAAAGCGTACACAAATTGTGACCGATTTTCTTCCAGGAATGATTCCTTGTTGAGTGTATTAGAGTAAGCGCGATCGAATGCTCTTTTTATTTCAATATCCCGCTGATCGCCAATAGGCAGATGTGCAAAGGAGATTGGCTCTCCCTCCATGTTGCGGAGCAATTTTTCCGGTTTCTTCTCGTAGTCCTTTTTAGTGGCTACCAGAAACACTTCTGCGTCAGGATTAAAGAATAATTGCGGATCGTAGGTGGCGGTGGTTAGTTGTGCCAGTGAATGTGTACTTTTCTTAAAATCAGCGTATAAGCATGCTTCGTAATAGATGCTGACAGTTGCAAATGCCTGCTCGTGAAATTGTGCAATCTCTTCATTTGTCTCCGGTTGTGAATTATCCGGACGAGATACCGGAACGAGAATGATAACTTCCGTTCCCTCTGTATTTATGAAAGAGGCTAGGGTGTTTGGTTCTTTGGCTGCTTTATCGCGAAGTGTAGCAGCTTGTTCCGGTTCCAGCTTTGTGCTGCAAAGCTGAATGATTCCGTTGTACTGATCCATATTGGTTTTGGTGCGTCCACCTTTGAAAGTGGCGGCAAAGGTGAAAGAGGGGAGCTGCTCCCAAGCTTTGGCGGCATCTGCACTACCGTTTCGGATATCGTCAACGAGACTTGCGTATTTTAAACTTTTGAAAGAGTTGATAACTTCTGCCATCGGACTGTTTTCAAGAAATGTGGGGCGCCCTTTGTTTCCCCCTTTGTATTGTGATACATTCATAGAGATTTGGTTTAAAATTTTGTATGTATAGAATCTATTCTATTACAAAAGTCGTGCCAAAAGTCTAAAAATTTCAAATTATATATTTAAACAGATGATTTATGGTTGAAATTGCGTGAAAATAAAAATCTTTCGATAAACAGTTGTCGTGAAACAACGTTTACCGAAAGATCAGCTTGGTTTGGTTAGGTAAAGTAAGTTTTTTTATTTTTTACCAGGTTTGTATTCTTCTATTTCGCCTTTAAATACTTGGTCCTGGTTATTTGTTCCGGAAGGCGAGCATCCACCTGCGCCACAACACGACAGGTTTAAGACTGCCTGCAGCAAAAATAATCCCGCTAGAAAAAAGAAACCGTAATCTTTTGATACGATAGCGTATATGCTAAGTCCGATACTGAGCACCAGACGGATGATACGACCGGAATCCCAATTCTTTAATAAATTATTCATTGCTTTTCTCCTCTCTTTTAAATATGCTAAACAATAATCCTCCCATAATAGCACCCCACAATGAACTTAATAAGGGCGAGGAGGTAATAGGACAACTACCACTTGAACAGCCAATGTATAGCCAATACAGATAGCCTCCCAATGCTCCGATTACCACTCCCAGTAATGCGAGCCAATATTGTGTGAATACTTTTTTTATCATTGAAAGCTGTATTAAGTTCTTATGATTTTAAATTTCCTATGGAAATATATTCCTTAGGTGTTCGGTGCAAAGATATGTATATTTTCTTATAAAACAAATTTCCTTTGGAAAATAATAAAAGAAAAAAGTTAAATTGAATAAAAAATAATCAGGTGAGATATATTATTAATTTGTGGAATATTGTTTGAGAGGTATGGGCAAAAAAAATGGTTGTCATCACGACAACCAATCTTTGTTAACCTTAAATCTAATACTATGAAAAACACATTACAAATGTACGACTTATAATTTAATTAGCAAATAAATGAAATAAAATTGGATGCTTTACAACATATTTTAATAAATATTTGGTTCGGTTAAGTATATTGTCGTTATTTTTTCAATTCTTTCTTTGCAGTACCCTCTTTATTTAAAATAATAGTGGTGTTTTCTGTTGTAATTAGACAGCCAGTGGGCAGGTAGTCAAACCAGGGAAGTATTTTTTCGATAAAAGCATCAATCTTTTGAGATTCATCTATAATTTCCACTACTACAGGTAGTTTCTCTGTGATCTCCCAGAATTTAACCGAACGGATAATACTGCTTGATCCATATCCCATAACTCCTTTTGTAACTGTTGCTCCGGCAAGTCCGTAGCGTTTTGCTGCGAAAACAATTGTTTCATAAAGAAGTGAATGCTTAAATTTATCTGTGTTGCTGGTAAATATCCGCAATAGCTTTGCTTCCCCTTTTATTTTCATACTCAAAATATTTTAGTGATTAGATTACCTAAATAGGTGGCTATTAATCCAAGGAAAATGCTGAGACTTGTGTAAAGTGCAAAATAGAAAAAGTTGCCATCTCGCAAAAGAGACATGTTTTCACCGGTAAATGTTGAAAAGGTTGTAAATCCACCACAAAATCCGATAGTGAGAAATATTCGCAGTTCGTTATTTACCAGATTTCCTCGTTCGAAAAGTCCATAAAACAGGCCAATAAGGAAACATCCTAATATATTCACAATAAACGTTCCGAATGGAAAGGATGAGAAGATGTTGTTTTGCATAGCTCTCGACAGGAGATAGCGCAATATTCCACCGATAAAACTTCCGGAACCAATGATGAATAATATTCTTATCATATTGACTTTAGATTTTTGGTCTTTACAAATGTAAGAATAAGGAAGAATAAAATGTGGTTTGTGGAAAGATTTTTATTACTGAAAGTAAAAAAGTAAGGCACCTCAATATTGAAGTGCCTTACTTTTGAGCCTCTTGTCGGATTCGAACCAACGACCCCGAGATTACAAATCACGTGCTCTGGCCAACTGAGCTAAAGAGGCGAAGATATATATTTTTTCAATTTTTCATTTTTTAGGCACCTCAATAATGAAGTGCCTAATTTTTTGAGCCTCTTGTCGGATTCGAACCAACGACCCCGAGATTACAAATCACGTGCTCTGGCCAACTGAGCTAAAGAGGCGGGTGGGCAAGCGATCCTTATCGCGACGCTACGACCAAGTACCCTTGCTACGTTCCCGTCCTGGGGGATTCCAAGGGAGCAGACCGTAAGGGACTTGCCCATGTTGCTTTTGTTAAGCGGGTGCAAAAGTAGATATTTTTTTTGAATAGCAAAAAAAATACATAAACTATTTTACGATTTTAACATCTATTAGAAATCTACTATCGTTATTCCAGCACCACCAAACTGCACATGCTCATCTGCATAATGAGTTACATTAGGAATCCCAGCAAGATATTGCCTTATTAGACTACGAAGGATTCCGTTTCCCTTTCCATGCAAAATACGTACTCTGCTCATGCCTACAAGTATTGCATCATCTATAAAATACTGAACGGCATTAAGTGCCTCATCACCACGCATTCCCCTGACATCCAAATCCTGATGAAAGTTTTTCTTATGATCATCTATTGTGGCACGAGTAGTACGACTTACCTGATATGCATTATCAGCAGCCTCATCGTTCTCCTTATTCCCTACTCCACTTGCAGCTTCCAAACGGTCAAGGCGCATTTTCGAACGCATTCCACCGAATATAACTGTACACATTTTTCCATCAACAGACTCAATTGTTCCTGTTGAGGACAATCCTTTTATACGTACTGTTGAACCAATTCCTATCGTTCCATTTGAACTATCGGCGATAGACATATTTATATCGATTGGCTTATCTGAAACAGAAACAGGTTGGCTGCTTTTCTTATCAACTTTCTCTTTCTTACGTTGTTCCTTGCGTTGACGGCGCAGCTCTATCTGCTTCATTTTCTTTTCGAAATCATCATCAGAAATAATTCCATGAGACTGTTTCCCTGCAGCGGTATTTCCTTCACTAACAGCTGTTTCAAAGTCACGCAGCTCCTCACGAATCTTACGTGTAGCCTCCTTTTCAGCCTGATTCTGTCTGATTTCACGGATTGCGTTTTCAATACGTTTATTACTCTCCTTCAACAGTTCTTCAGCTTCACCTTTAGCCTTTGATACAATATCACGTCTCTGGCTTTGCAGTTCCTCTATTTCTTGTTCATATTTAGAGATCGTCTTCTCTATATCTTTTTCACGTTGATGGATAGATTGTCGCTTGGCTTCCCAATAACGCTTATCACGAACAATATCTTGTAAATACTTATCACTCTGTATATAGTCATTTCCTACTATGTCTGAAGCTTCTGCTATCACATCTTCTGGAAATCCGATTTTGCGTGCTATTTCAATGGCGAAACTACTGCCAGGCCTTCCTATAGCAAGTTGGAAGAGCGCACGCATCTCATGGCGATCATATAGCATTGCACCATTGACAACTCCAGGATGAGAATCCGCAAAATGCTTAAGATTCTGATAATGGGTTGTGATTACAGCCCATGCACCCTTTGAGCAAAACTTATCCAAGACACTCTCGGCAATAGCACCACCAATCTGCGGTTCGGTACCCGTACCAAATTCATCAATAAGGATAAGGGTGCGATCCGAAGACTGCTTCATCATATTCTTCATATTCAACAGATGAGAAGAATATGTAGACAAATCGTTTTCTAGACTCTGTTCGTCTCCAATATCCATCATCATGTCATCGAAGATTCCACAAGTGGAACGTTGACTGACAGGAATAGGCAGACCACACTGCAACATATACTGCAACAGTCCTACTGTTTTAAGACAGACAGACTTACCACCAGCATTAGGACCAGAAATAATAAGAATATGCTTATCTGAATTAAGAGTTATACCCAACGATACAATTTTGCCACCATTGGTAGATAAACGTTTTTCCAATAAAGGATGTCTGACCTCTATCCAATCCATATATGGTGACGACTTAACTTCAGGAGAAATGGCAAAAAGACTCTTTCCCAACTCAACTTTGGCATTTATGAAATCCATTATGCCAAGGAAATTAAACGAGTCTAGGATTTCTCTAACATTTGGTCGCACATGATCGGTTATAGCGATGAGTATTTTTATTACCTCTTGACGCTCTTCAGCTTCTAATTCTCGAATTTTATTATTTGCCTCAACAACCTCAGCAGGTTCTACAAAGACAGTTTTACCGGTAGCACTTTCATCATGCACAATACCGTTTATACGTCGTTTCAATCCAGGGGCAACAGGTATCACGAGTCTACCATCACGCATTGTTGGAGTCACATCCTTATCAACAACACCTTCAGCCTGAGCAGAACGTAAAATGCCATACAAGGTACGAGACACAGAACCTTCAGCCTTAGCAAGTTCACGACGAAGTCTAAGTAATTCAGGAGAAGCATTGTCACGCATGTGCCCAAACTTATCTATCACCTGATCAATACGTTGAATAAGATTAGGAAACGTAGCAATGCCATCCGACAAAAGAAACAAAGCCTTTCCTGGCGCATTTTCTATTTCATCAGGGTGCAAAATACCAACAATCTTATTGATCGTATCAAGACTTTGACGAAGATGAAAGAATTCCTCCTCCTCAAGATGAGTATTACCAATGCGGGCACGCTTCAAGCTCTCACGCATGTCGTATATATTACCCAATGGGAAATCAGGATTTTCTTTAAGAAGCGCAGCCAACTCACGAGTCTGGTCATGGAGTTCGTTGACTAGCGCATAGTCTGACGAAAATTCCATAGCGTCAACCTGTGACTTGCCAAGCGTGGACAAACAACGTTCACGCAACATATTACGTATATCGGTAAATCCGATTTTATCTTCAAAATTATCAGGATAAATCATAAATGACATTACTTTGGTGCAAAGATACAACTTTTTGGTAGAAAGCAAATAGCTTTAAAGTTTAAAGTTACCCAGCAGATAACGAAAGTTTTGCGTTTAAAAAGTAAAAATAAGCCAAAAAGTAATCTTGTTATGAATTTATATGATAGAAAATAATTATCTTTGCACTGTTTATAAACATAATTTCAGTTAATGATTAATATTCGTGCCATAAATCAGACAAAGGCATTCGCACGACAGGATGGAGCATTGCTCGCCTTGTTGTGGATTTCTGCATTTGCATTTACAATTTTAACTCCACAATCAAGCATTGGTGGATTACTAGCTTTATCAACACCATTCTTCGTTGCATGGAGAATGATAAGTTTCAAAAACTACGCTTTAGAAGGAAACATGTCTTACAGAAAAGGACTTGTTTACTGCATGTATACTTTTTTTTACAGTTCGCTGATATTCGGAGTAGCACAATTTCTCTATTTCAGGTTTCTTGACCAAGGAAGATTCATGGGAACAGTAAGTACGATGATGCTAGCAATGCAAACTGTATATAAGCAAAACGGCGTTGACACAAAAGAAATTAATGATGCAATGACGCTTATCAACACCATGACACCTCTTGAACTATCATTCATGATAATGGTGTACAATTTGATAATCGGTTGGATATGTTCAATATTCATTGCAGCATTCGCTAAATTTAGAATTAAGAAATAAAAAAGTTTGAGAACAAGATGAATATAACTATTGTAGTACCTCTTTACAACGAGGAAGAATCACTGCCAGAACTACACGCTTGGATACAGCGCGTGATGAAAGCCAATAACTATAGCTATGAAATAATATTCGTGAATGACGGAAGTACCGACAAGTCATGGAATGTGATTGAGAAACTGGCAGAAAAAGACAATAACGTAAAGGGATTAAAATTCCGCAGAAACTACGGGAAAAGTCCAGCACTATATTGCGGATTCGAAAAAGCACAAGGTGACGTAGTTATTACTATGGACGCTGACTTGCAAGATTCTCCTGACGAGATACCAGGACTATACAAGATGATTACAGAAGATGACTACGATCTTGTTTCTGGCTACAAAGAGAAGAGGTACGATCCTATCACAAAGACTCTCCCTACAAAGCTTTTCAACGCCACTGCAAGAAAGATAAGCGGAGTGCACAATCTGCACGATTTCAACTGCGGACTTAAAGCATATCGCAAGGATGTTATTAAAAACATTGAAGTGTACGGAGAAATGCATAGATATATACCTTACCTTGCAAAGAACGCAGGATTCGACAAGATTGGAGAAAAGGTGGTACAACATCAGGCCAGGAAATACGGAAGTAGTAAATTCGGACTTAACCGTTTCTTCAATGGTTATCTAGACTTGATAACTCTTTGGTTTCTCAGCAACTTCGGAAAGAAGCCAATGCACGTCTTTGGATTCCTTGGTTCGATAATGTTCATGATTGGTTTATTCGCAATTATATGCATAGGTGCCGACAAAGCATACGCTTTATACAACGGTATTCCACAAAGACTTATAACAGAATCACCATATTTCTACATAGCACTTACAACAATGCTTTTGGGTAGTCAATTTTTCCTAGCAGGATTCCTTGGTGACCTGATAAGCAGACAGAACCCTTCAAGGAACGATTATCAAGTAGATAAAGAAATATAGAATGAAAAAAAACAGAGGATGGGATTTGACATTATCCCTATACATATTGGTAACAATATTTGTCGTAGCAGGATGTTCGAGCATTGATTGTCCTCTAAATAATCGTGTGTATGCAAAATACAAACTGGCAGGTAACATTAAAACGCTGGCTGATTCTCTGACATTATCGGCAAACTTGGGTGATGGTAACGACTCTGTGATTATAAACAAATCCGTAAATACAGACAGTTTCCAACTACCAATGAGCTATCAACGCAACGAAGACGTTTTCTTTATGGAAATAAAGAATGCAACGGGTTCTCAGTTTGACACAATAAAGGTGACCAAGACAAATACTCCTCATTTTGAAGCAGTAGATTGCAATCCTTCAATCTTCCACGTTGTAACTGGCGTGACATACACAAAGAACAGAATAGACACAATTGTCATAAATAATCCAAACATAACTTACGATGCTACAAAGAGTACATTCCTCATACATTTCAAGAATAGCAGCAGTAATTAGTGTTATCATGCTTACTTTCCTTACTGCTAACGCACAACAAGGCAGAAAGAAAGTCATGGCGATAGTTTCTCCTGATACTATTCCACTATTCAGAGGCATAGCCGTTTCAACAGATCTTGTAGGACCTGCTCAATTGGCATTTGGCAGCTATGGACAATATCAGGCTGCAATGAGAGTGAATCTTAAAGACAAATGGTTTCCTATCATAGAGCTTGGCATTGGAAAGGCTAACGCAGAGGATATTACAACAAAATTGACATATAAATCAACTGCCCCATACGGCAGAATAGGTATGGACTGGAATCTTAGCAAAAACAAACACGATATATATCGTGTGTACGGAGGTTTCAGATATGGTTATACATCTTTTAAATACGACGTAAACAGCCCAGGAATCGTTGATCCAATATGGGGCGACAAGACAGACTTCAATGCTAAAGACGTAAGTTGTACTTATCACTGGCTTGAAGCTGTATTCACGATAGACGCAAAGATATTTGGACCTGTGAGAATGGGATGGAGCATGAGATATAAGCGCAGACTATTTCATACACACGGAGACATCGGAGAAGCATGGTATGTGCCAGGTTACGGTAAAAGTGGCAACAGCCGACTTGGTGGAGAATTTAACATAACATTTGAACTATGATGAAAGGAAAAAAGAAAACTTACGCACAAGTTGCATTTCTACTGGCTCTTATAGTCGGTACGGTTCTTATCGTAAAGCAACAGAGAGATATGCCTTATCAGAAAGACGAGGGTTTCATCTTCGGAACGGTGTATCACGTCACATATCAATATGATAAGGATCTTAACAATGAAATATTGGCTGAACTTAACAAAGTTGATGGTGAATTTTCAATGTTTAATAAAAAATCTACTGTAGCAGCTTTTAACAATGACAAGAAAGTAGAGGCCAGTGATATGTTTATGAATGTGCTGACATTGTCACAAGACGTGAGCAAAGACACCAATGGAGCTTTTGATATTACTGTAGCTCCTCTTGTAAACGCATGGGGATTCGGATTCAAACATCAGAAGATGCCAGATCAGCAACAAATAGACAGTTTGAGAAAACTCGTAGGAATGCAAAACATCAACGTTGAGAAGTTGAGCGGAAAGACATACCTTTCTAAGAAACTTAAAAACATGATGCTTGATTTCAGCGCTGTTGCAAAGGGATTTGGTAGTGACGCTGTAGCAACTGTAATGAGACGCCATGACATAAAGAACTATATGGTTGAGATTGGCGGAGAAGTGGTTACAAGCGGCCTGAGCGAAAAGAGATTACCTTGGAAGATAGGAGTCACTCAACCTAGCGATGATAGCCTGAACACAAATCAACAACTTCAAACTGTATTGAATATCACAGATAAGGCTATGGCTACAAGTGGAAACTATCGTAATTTCTACTATAAAAATGGCAAGAAATACGCACATGAAATAGACCCAAAGACTGGTAGACCAGTTCAGCATAGTCTTCTATCATCAACCGTTTTGGCAAACAGATGCGCTGAAGCTGACGCCTATGCAACTGCATTCATGGTTTTAGGTATAGAAAAATCTGAAGCTGTGCTGAAAAAACATCCAGAATTGATGGCATACTTTATCTATGTAGGGAAAGACGGCAAAAACAAAGTGTGGTATTCTCCAGCATTACAGAAAAAGATAGAGAAATAAAGATATGGAAAACGAATTTCAATTATACAACAAACTATTGGCTCTACCCTTATTCCAAGGATTTGGAAAGGCAGACCTTGGAGACGTTGTGGCACATACGAAATTCGATTTCCATAAATACGAGCCAGAAGAAACTATCATAGACGAGAACGAGAACTGCAATCATCTTATGTTTCTTCTAAACGGAATTGCAGAAGTTGTTACTATTGCTGCCGATCATTGCTACCAAATTATTGAGGACATTTCATCACCAGAAATATTACAGCCGGAAAGATTATTCGGTCTGATACAAAACTACACGAAGACTTTCAAAGCAAAGACAACTTGCAGAATATTGAAAATTGACAAGAGCGAGGTGATGAGACTTAGTGATAAATACATGATATTCAGAATCAATATACTGAATATGCTGTCTACAATTATACAAAAGCAAGAACGACAATTATTACGCAATTACCCAGAAAATCTGGAAAGTAGAATCATAAGATTTATCTCTGACAGATGCCTTAAACCAGCAGGAAGAAAAATCATCAACATCAAGATGACGCAACTTGCAAAGGAAATAAATGATAGCAGACTTGATGTATCAAAGGCATTGAACAGAATGGAGGAAATAGGAATTTTAGAACTTAAACGTGGTTACATATATATTGAAAAGATTGAAACTGCAATTATGCAGACACAAGAATTGACAATATAATATAGAAATATAATAACACTAGTTAGTATGATTGAGAATAATACACATAATACAAAAAGAATAAATCCATTTTTTGAAGACTACGGAACACCGCATTATACTGTTCCGTTTGAACGCATAAATACCTCAGATTACGAAGAGGCATTTATGGAGGGTATAAAGCGTGATGATGAAGAAATTGATAAAATCATCAACGATACTGCTGAACCAACATTTGATAATACAATTGCAAGGATTGACACCGAGAAAGGTGAACATTACTACGACCTATTGGATAGAGTGTCAAATGTGTTTTCATGCATGCTTAGCGCTGATACCAACGACGAGATGGACGCACTTGCGCAAAAGTTAAGTCCTATACTCACAAAGCATTCAAACGACGTTAGTCTTAACAATAAACTTTTTGAGAAAATAAAATATGTACACGAGCATCATCGTGACCTAACAGCCGAAGAACAGATGCTACTAGACAAAAGCTATGACGGTTTTGTCAGAAGCGGTGCTCTGTTGAACGATACTGATAAGGATAAATTGCGCAAACTCACTGAGGAATCAAGTATGATGTCATTGCAATTTTCACAGAACTTATTGAAAGAGACTAAGGCTTACGAACTACATATCACAAATGAAGATGAGCTCGACGGTCTGCCTGATACTGCTAAAGAGGCTGCTGCACTAACAGCAAAAGAAAAAGAAAAAGAGGGTTGGATATTTACATTGGACTATCCTAGCTATAGCCCATTCATGACATATTCCACGATGCGTAATCTACGTAAGGATATGTATATGGCAAGAAACACTGAATGTACTCACGACAACAGTGAAAACAATCTGGAAATATGCAAGAAACTCATAAACCTTAGAAGAGAAATAGCACAACTACTAGGTTTTAATACATTCGCAGACTATGTATTGAAACATAGAATGGCTAGCAATATAGATAATGTATATAAGCTGCTCAACGACCTAATAGATGCATATAAACCAACTGCACAAAATGAGGTTGGAGAGATTGAAGCTATGGCTAAGAAGATTGAAGGAAATGATTTCAAATTAGAACCATGGGACTTCAGCTTCTACTCACACAAGCTTCAAATGGAAAAATACAATCTAGACGCAGAAATGCTAAGACCGTATTTTGAAATATCAAATGTAATAAAAGGTGTATTCGGACTTGCAACAAAACTATACGGAATAACTTTCAAGGAAAATAAAGATATTCCAGTTTATAACCAAGACGTTAAAGCCTATGAAGTGTTTGATGAAGACAACAGCTTCCTAGCCGTACTATATGCTGATTTCCACCCTAGAAACGGTAAGCAAGGTGGAGCTTGGATGACAGAATTCAAGGGACAATGGATAGACCACAAGGGAAACAACAGTAGACCACACGTAAGTCTTGTGATGAACTTGACTAAACCAACTGATGACAAACCTGCATTGCTTACACTTGGCGAAGTTGAAACATTCTTACACGAATTCGGACACTCACTACACGGCATGTTCGCAAACACACGCTTTGAGAGTTTAAGCGGTACAAACGTATGGTGGGATTTCGTAGAACTACCATCACAGTTCATGGAGAACTATGCTGTAGAAAAAGATTTCTTGCGCACATTCGCTTTCCATTATCAAACAGGTGAGCCTATTCCAGACGAACTGATAGACAGAATCGTTAAGAGCAGAAATTTCATGACTGCCTATGGTTGCATGAGACAAGTTAGCTTCGGACTTCTTGACATGGCATACTACACAAAGAAAGACGAGTTTAATGAAGATATAATCCCATTTGAAAAGAAAGCTTGGGAAAAAGCTATGTTGTCTGAACAACTACCAAACACATGTATGACCGTACAATTCAGTCATATCATGGCTGGTGGATATGCAGCCGGATACTACAGCTACAAATGGGCAGAAGTATTAGATGCTGATGCTTTCAGTGTATTCAAGAAGAATGGTATATTTGACAAGAATACCGCAAAAAGCTTCAGAGATAATATACTATCAAAGGGCGGAACAGAACATCCAATGGCACTCTATAAGAGATTCAGAGGACAGGAACCGACTATTGAAGCATTATTGAAAAGAAACGGAATAAAATAATAGTTTTACTACTAAATAAATATAACCAATATGACTGCTGAGGAAAAACAAGAGAAGTTAGACTACAGATACCTGCGTATGGCAAGGATATGGGCAGAAAACTCATACTGCAAACGTAGACAGGTAGGTGCACTTGTCGTAAAAGACAAGATGATTATCAGTGACGGATATAATGGAACACCAAGCGGATTTGAAAACTTGTGTGAAGATTCTAATAACGTTACTCATCCATACGTATTGCACGCTGAAGCTAATGCCATCACGAAACTGGCACGAAGCAATAACAATAGCGACGGCAGTACTCTTTATGTCACAGCGTCACCATGTATTGAATGTTCAAAACTGATTATACAATCAGGAATAAAGCGTGTAGTTTATGGCGAGAAATATCGATTGGAAGACGGTATCAACCTAATGAAAAAAGCAGGTATTGAAGTTCTTTATTTAGGAGAAAAAGAATAGAAACATCTTCCTTGTCTATATGACAAGAAAGGGTTTAGTTAAGTAGCAGGTAACTGTAAAAAAGAGAAATAATATTAAACAATATGGAGCAGAAGAAAAATAACCGATGGATGCCGTTTATCATGGCGCTATGCGTTGTGGCAGGTATCTTTATCGGAACGTTTTATGCTAATCATTTTTCGGGTAACAGACTGAACATCATCAATTCAGGAAGTAACAGACTAAACAATCTGTTGCACATCATTGATGATCAGTATGTTGACAAAGTTAACATCGATTCACTTGTAGACAAGGCAATTCCACAGATTCTGTCAGAGTTGGATCCGCATTCAGTGTATATCAGTGCAAAGGATGTACAAGCTGCAAATGATGATTTGAAAGGTTCTTTCTCTGGCGTTGGTATCGAATTTACTATTCGTGAAGACACCATACATGTACAGAATGTCATCAAAAACGGACCTGCAGAACGTGCAGGAATATTGGCTGGTGACAAAATTGTAAATGTAGACGGTAAGAGATTTGTTGGTAAAATAGTCACTAACGAAGAAGCACAGCACAGACTCAAAGGTCCTAAAGATACAAAAGTCAAGATTGGCGTTGAGAGATTTGGACAGAAAGCTGTTAAATATTTCACTGTTACAAGAGGTGAAATACCACAAAAGAGTATTTCTTCTACTTACAAGATTGACGAAGAAACTGGTTACATCAGAATAAAGAACTTTGGAGAAACAACTTATCCAGAGATGCTTATTGCTTTGGCAAAACTTTCACAAGAAGGTTTCAGTAATCTAGTAATAGATTTGCGCGATAACACTGGTGGTTACCTTAATAGTGCCGTACAAATTGCCAATGAATTCCTTCCTAAGAATAAGCTTATTGTGTATACACAAGGTAGAAAGAGTCCTAGACAAGACTATCGTTCTGATGGCAAGGGCACATACCAGAATATTCCATTGGTAGTTTTAATTAACGAGGGTTCTGCCTCAGCTTCCGAGATTTTCGCTGGAGCGATGCAGGATAATGACCGCGCTACAATCATCGGTCGCCGCTCATTTGGTAAGGGACTTGTTCAGCAACAGATTGGATTCCCTGACGGAAGCATGATCAGACTGACAATAGCCAGATACTATACTCCTTCAGGTCGCTGCATACAAAAACCATATGTAAATGGTGAAGATCCTGAATATCAGCAAGATCTTATGACCAGATATCAGCACGGAGAGTTCTTCTCTCAAGATAGCATTAAGCATGCTGGTCCAGAATATCATACGGCAAACGGACGTGCCGTTTATGGTGGTGGTGGAATAACTCCTGATATATTTGTACCAGAAGATACTACCGGCATCACATCATACTACAAACAGGCATCTATGAGCGGACTTATTCTGCAATTTGCATTTACATACACTGATGACAATCGTCCTAAGTTAAACAACTTTAAGGAGATGATGGAACTCAGCGACTATCTAAAAAAACAGAATACAGTTGATAAATTTACTGTTTACGCAGATCATCATGGACTACAACGCCGTAACCTTATGATAATGAAGAGCCATAAGTTGCTGGAACGCTATATCAACAGTAGAATTGTCTACAACATGCTTGACGAAGAAGCTTGGAATGAATACATAAATCAAGACGACCCTGTAGTATTATCGGCTATGAGAGTATTCAAAAATAAGTCTGCCTTCCCCAAAAAACCTGTAAAAAAAGTTTTGAAAGGGCAAAAGGTAGCAATGATTGGTAAACATTTTGACAATGTTGGACTAAGGAGAAACTTTATTGCAAATGCTTAAAACGGAATTAAGAAAAGATATAAGAGAGCGCAAGCGACAGTTCACTAGCCAAAAGCTAGGCGAACTGTCGCTTATGCTTATTAATAAACTCCTTGAAAATGAGAAAATAAAAAAGGCAAGAACTATTTTAATGTACTATTCTATGCCTGACGAAGTTAATACACACAATGCCGTAGATACATTGGTTGCTATGGGTAAGAAAGTATTGCTTCCTGTTGTTATAAACGGAGAAGAGCTTGAGATTAGAGAGTATAAAGATAGAGACGACCTTAATGAAGGTATTGCTTACCACATAATGGAACCTGTTGGTAAAAAGTATGAGGACTACAAGAATATTGATGTTGCCGTTGTACCAGGCATGAGTTTTGATGACAACGGAAACCGATTAGGACGTGGTAAAGGATATTATGACAGATTTCTTAATCAAATACCACAAACATATAAGATTGGTATATGTTTTAATTTTCAAAAAGTCGAAGTTGTTCCAACAGAGGAAACTGATATAAAAATGGATGAAGTTATTTACTAGAAAAACTTTATATCTGTGATAATCATTGCCCCAACATTATCATTAAGATGTTTGACGATTTTGGAGCGCATCATACTAAGATCTTGGCGCAAAGCAGGATTAAGTATTTTCACGAATAGAGTTTGATTTTTTATAAACTTTTCACCAGTATACTTTGCGATAGAACTACCCACAACAGAATCCCACGAATCAATAAGGCGCTTCTGTAAAAGAGGCGTTTCAAAACCTTCAGAGCGCAAAAGGCGCTTCAAGATTTCATCCAATGTTTTTACATCGCGTTTAAACATCAATCTTTAATTTCTATTTCACCGTCATTAACGGAAAATAATTTATAATCAAACTCACCACTTGCCAATATTTTATCAAGGTGATCACGATTTGTATCTGTAATAAATATCTGTCCGAAGTTATCTCCAGCAACAAGATTTACTATTTGCTCCACCCTATTTGCATCAAGTTTATCAAAAATATCATCCAGCAATAACAATGGTGACGTATTAGAAGACGTACGTTTCAAGAAATCAAACTGTGCAAGTTTCAGAGCCAACGCAAAAGTTTTATGCTGTCCTTGACTTCCCTCACGTTTCATTTGATAACCGTCAATAAGCATTTCCAAATCATCACGATGCACACCATGCAATGAATAGCCCACAGCTCTGTCTTTAAAACGATCTCTACGGATAACATCAAGCAGATTGCCACGTTGACAATGAGATATATAATTCAATGAAACAATTTCATGATTACCAGAAATACGATTATATATCTCCTGAAAGATAGGAACAAGCAACTTAACGAACTCATCGCGCTTATGATAAATAATTTCACCATTTACCGCCATTTGTTCTTCCCATATTTCCATAATAGCGACGTCTGGTTCGTCATCCATTTTCAACAATGCATTACGTTGTTGTAAAGACTTATTATATGAAGATAACGCCTCAATATATGAATTGTCATATTGTGAAATCACCATATCCATCAACCTTCTGCGCTCTTCACTTCCACCTTCAATAAGTATTGAATCCGAAGGAGAAACGAATATAAGCGGAACCAGTCCAATATGCTCAGACAAGCGGCGATACTCTTTTTTATTACGCTTAAAATGCTTCTTTGTACCACGTTTCATTCCACAATAAATATTCTCTACATCACCATTATCTCTAATATAGCTACCGTCAAGAACAAAGAATTCCTGATCATGAGTAATGACTTGTGAGTCTATCGGATTGAATGCACTTCGACAGAAAGAAAGATAATAGACCGCATCTAAAAAATTGGTCTTCCCTACTCCATTACTACCGATAAAACAATTCAATTTTGGCGACAGACATACAGTAGCCTCTCGGATATTCTTATAATTTATTATGGAAAGTTTATTCAGTATCATAATCTCATTTGCAAAGTTATCAGTTTTATAACTTAAAAACGAAAAAAAAAGGAAATATATTTCAATATGTGAGATTATTTACGTAATTTTGCGACGTTATACCACTTATCCAATTAGGATGGGATACTGAAAAAGAAATAAATAAAAAAACAAATAATAATGGCAAACAAAAACCAACAGAGGGTATATTCTAATAATTCCCTCTCAAATTCAGAGACTTTCTTCGATAAATACAAG